>PDWJ01000660.1_pt1 | contig 48772 bp, 41 predicted proteins | sample 1430881 | NCBI WGS metagenome assembly PDWJ01 (sample SAMN01162460, study PRJNA174530) | Oral metagenome, whole genome shotgun sequencing project. | biome: Marine environment; feature: Marine mammal; material: Swab sample of the gingival sulcus; isolation source: swab sample of gingival sulcus...
TTGTGGGGCTTTCCGGGCAAGAGCCTATTTTGTTTCTCACCGGATCGGTAGAACCTATCCGGGTCCACCACTGGAAGTGGTGGATTTAGTCCAGATTAAAGAACTCGTCAAGGGGAGAATGATAGGGACAGCTATGATTTTGTGCGTTTCCACGAAGGTATAGCCAGGTCACCCATAATTGACAAAGCAAGACGGCAGGTGAGAAGTTTTCTTCTTAACCGCCGTTTCCATTTTTGGGGCGGCGGGCGGGGATAGATATCGGATCGAACGCCGCCGCCATCCCGCCCCAGCCAGAGCGCCAGCCCACCCGCCAAACCACCAATCCCGGCGGGACCTGACGTGGGCTTTGCCTTTGATGACATCAATCCGGCTTATCGGACGGTGCTGCCGTTGGCGATAAAGACAGATGCACTGTCGGATAAGTGAATTTGGATTATGTCAGAAGCCGCAAGGGGCATGACAGACCTTTTGTCCTGGGTATTTTCAAGCGGCGGCATCCTTCTGAGTTTAAAAATGAAAAAAAAGGAAACTGTAACCGCTCGTGAGATTCTTTTGAGATCCGCGCGCGAGAATCAACAGCAGCATCATGCCTGCGGCGGAGCCGGAGGGACAGAAGCTTTCATTTTTTCCTCGTAGGTGGAAAGCAAAAACAAGGTTGCCAATGGCTGGGTGAACAGCACCCCGACAAATACCGTCCCGCCGATCATGATAACGGCCATGAAAATGATAACGACCACAACATGATCTACCATGTTCCCACGACGTCCCATGGCATAGCTTTTTTTGATGGCATCGATGAGCCTCATGTTCTGATCGGTCATCAGCGGCAGCATATAGATACAGCAGAAGGTGATGGCCAGAACGATGACGATGCCCGGCAGCAAAAGAAGCGCGAAGCCGATGGAAGTGGCGATGAATGATGCCAGGCCGAATCCAAGCAGAGGCAGAAAAAGCTTCATGTGGGTGAAAAGATCCTGCACCTTGGGTTCCCTGCCGTTGCGGAGCAACTGTAGCAGACTCTGGGTGTAACCGGCCATGGTCACGGGGGCCAAAATACCCATTGTCAATGAGCTGACCGCCACCATGACCAGTGTGCTCAGGATCAAAGAGACCACATTGCCAAGGGTCAAATTCCAAGCCGTTTCTATGTGACGTTTAAAATCCATATTTTCTCTCCAAAGTGAACATAAACTAATGGTTAATAAAACAAAACACAATAAACTGCTTTTATATACTATTTAGTTAATTTTAATAAAAACGAATTGGGTCGAGTTCAAGGCTTTCGCCCTGATTTTTATATCGGGTTTTACCACAGGCTCAGAGTTGATATGGCGAGGATATCCATGCCCAAAAATAAGCACTCAACCTTTAAGTGCCTTTACAAGTCATTGGCGTATAACACAGATATCGGACAAATTGGCCAATTCCGGATGGGCACGATCTATCCAACCGTCCATCCATTGGTACCGGTAAGCTATCGTCCCGGTACGATAATCCGTGAATCATCACGCTGTTTTTTCTGCTCTTCTTCCTGCATTTTCCTGAGCTGTTCCACCATCTTGGCCATTTCCTGCTCCATTGCCGCAGGGAATGCTTCAAGGGCCTCTTGCAAGGTATTGGCCATCAGGCGTGCTTGAAGGGGCAGTGGTCCCTGGGGCGTCAAAATCTGGGTGTGGCCGATGAAAACCGGCGACCGGCTGGCATCATTCTGGCCGTCGGCCGTTACCGGTATCATTTGCCGGATGGATGCCACTTTGAGGTCGGTGATGGACGCCTCACGATATAGATTGTTTGCGTCTACCGTAAAATCGATCTGTTCCTGGTCTGCCATGAAGCTTCTCCGGTGGTTTAAGTTTTTTGCCAAAATGGTATGGGGAGCCACCCTAACCGATTTCATACCGGGTGTCACGGAGTTTACCCGATCATCCCGTGAAAAAATGTAAAAATTATCATTACAAACCCCGGGCAACGGTGTTCGTACGCAATCGAAATTGCGCTATGGGGTTCGGGGTTCAAGGATCAACCCGGCCGGCAGGGCCTCACCGAACACCGCATGTGTCTCTTTGCGGCTGCGGCGGGCAGGCTGGTTGAGACGCTCCATGAAATCGGGGAAACTGCCGGCTGCCGATATCCAGTCACTGACCCGACGATGCGTAGCCGCATCCACATCGCGTACCGGATCCCCGGTACGTCCACACAATTGAGCCAGCATGCGGGCTATTGGCTTGGGATCTTTCCATTTGATCGTCAATACCGGTTCGATCCACCGCGTGATTTCCATAGGCGGAACCACCCGGTCGATGGAGGCGTACAACAGTTCACGTGCGCCGATTCGGGACAATGACCAGATCAGTTGCAAATGGACCTTGCGCGTACTAAGCAATTCGATCAATTGTTGTCCGAGCACAATCTTGTCCTTGGGATTGAGGCGTTCCAGATTGGCTGCCACCATCCACATTTCCAGAAATTCCTGCTGACGAATCTTTGATTTTTTTACCGTCAGGGCAGGTGTGATGTCCTGGTAAAACTGCCGTTGCTGACCGGCTGACAAGCCCGCAGACACCCGGCGCCACATGATCCACCACTCAGTACGCACCTGAGGGGCGTTGCCATGCAGGGGGCCTTGCTTATAGATTTTCCACAATTGCTTGATGCGATGGGAATCGAAACCTTCTCCCAATCCCGGACGGAGGCAATAGCCCAACAGGTTCATCCAGCGGCTCTCATCTTCGGCGGATGTTCGACGCGCGGACACGCATTCCAGCAGTGTGTCGGCCAGGTCTCGCGAAAAACTTAAGGGCCAGTCCTGCCGGCTTCGCCCGATGGTCTCGGCAATGGTTGCGGCCAGGCGGGACAAGCGGACCTTTTCCCGTTTTGCGGAAAAGGCTTCCCTGACCACCGATCTGGCGCTGTCGACCAGTGAAGCGTCAAACACTTCGTCATCGCTGACGCTGTCGGTGGCGTCGTCTCCCCTCAATTGGAACCGCAGTCGCCATCGATGGGGTGTGTTCAGGGACTGGCACCAAATTTCAAGGGTTCCCGCTTCGGTATAACCGGCTTCCAGGTGGACCGGAAGTTCCGCTTGGCTGCCTTTCTCGCCGAACTGGATCACCGTTTTCAACGGCGGCAGCACTGAAAAGGTGTCGTCGATGTCCACCAATTCGCCACACCGATCCCCTGATCGAAAGCTGGAACTGAACAGCTTGATCGTCACCGGTCGATTGGCCAGCACTTTAAACGATTTCTGCGACATGGAAATGGAGCTGCCTTCGTCCAACCCCCGTTCCACCAGGCATACCGCCCAACCCTGTCCCTCGGCCGTATCGTTTTCCCTCGTATCCACACCAATATAATAGCTACGGGGACTGCCGCTGCCCACCCGGACCCCAATTCCGGATTTCACCATACCGTAATAGGCCGCTCCCAAGGATACAGCCAGGTCCATTTCCCTGTTGGCCAGGTGGCGGGGCACCATCTTTCCCTGGCCGTTGAAATGGGCATCGATGGCCTTTCGGATGCGTTCCTGGACGATGGTCGATTTCAAGGCCCCGCCATTGAAAAGAACCAGGTCCGGACAGGCATGATCGACGCCCGTGGCCGCATGTATCTCCTGTCGATGTCGATCCAGAAATCGTGTCAGGTGGCCGGTGATGGCCGTATCGGTTTCATATGGCAGCCCCGATGTATGGTTCTCCACAGTGGTGTCCCTGGTCGTCATGGCACCAGACAGGGGGAAAAATTGATCCAGAACAATGGATTCTATCATCGGCCGATCAACCCGGGCGGTCATGGTACCGGCGATCAGGCCCGACCCGGCGCCGACGATGGTAATCCGGTCGGTATCCATTTTCCCGTCCAGAATTTTTTCTTTTACCTGACGGCAATGGTGGCACAATGATTTCCATGGATCTTTGCCCATGGTTTCCGGAGTTTTTCCCAATCCATCGGCAACTTTTCGGGCAATGGCAAAATCCATGTTATCGCCTCCCAGGATCAGATGATTCCCCACGGCGATGCGTTCAAAACGGGGCGTGCCATCGACCTCCCGCAGTTGGATCAGGGTAAAGTCGGTGGTCCCGCCCCCCACATCACACACCAGAATCAGTTCACCGGGATCGACATGATCGGTCCAGTCCTTTTCGTGTCCGGTCAACCAACTGTAAAACGCCGCCAAAGGCTCTTCCAGCAAAATGACACAGTCCAAACCGGCCAGGGTACACGCCTGAAGGGTCATGTCCCGGGCAACTTCATCAAAGGACGCCGGGATGGTAACGATTACCATCTGATGCTCCAGAAAATGGTCTTCATCAGCGTCCATGGCCACATTCCAGGCTTTGCGGACATGTTTGAGATAGGCTGCCGATGCGTGCACGGGCGATACCTTGAAAACCTCGTCACCGGCGCCCCAGGGCAAAATGCGTGCACGGGTATCAACCTGATGGTTACACAGCCAGCTCTTGGCGGACGAGACCAGCCTGGCCGGCACCTTGCTCCCGTGGTCCCGTGCAAAAGCACCGACAAAATTGCGATCATCCCGGCTGCGCTGCGCAACGCTCCACGGTGCGGTCATATCCTGTTCATTGATGTCGTATTCACCGGGGATGTATAAAAAAGAGGGCAAAACCGAAAGCGGCCCAAACTCTCCGGGACCGGTCAATTGATGGATGGGGAATTTCCGGATGATCGGGCGGTCCGATTCAGATTCAACCATATCTACATAGGACACCGAACTGTTGGTGGTCCCCAGGTCAATCCCGACAATGTAACGGTGTTCAGTCGTCAAAATGGGCTCCTTCAAACAATTAAAAAACGATAGGCTTGGCTTTGGCGTGATGCAATCCGAATGCGGGATCCGACGTCTCCGGATTCTTATACAACTTTTTTATATTATTGGATTTCGATTTCGGCCGGAGCGATAATGGCCGGGTTTTCAGATTCGGCCAATTTGGGCAGATCAATGTTTTTCACCTGCCAGCCTCCATGCCGCAAAATCCCGGTGAACGGTGGCTGGCCGGCGACATTGCCCACCAGCTTGACGGCATTCTTGTCGAATCCGTCAGCGACCTCGACCTCCTCCCCTTCGCTTTGGCGCATCACCGGTTGCGGCTTGAGATAACGCTCCAAGGTCTTGCGGCATTGTGAATGAATGCTGCGCACGGCGGCCCCGATCTGGTCGTCTTCGTATGGGCCCAGGTCTTCCTTTAAAAAATCGATCAGTCGCCCTTCCCGCTGCAGCACTGAAAGCAGATGCACGAACAGCCGCTGCTCACGTTGCTTGCGGCGCTTTCGTTCTTCGTCCGCCGAGGATGTTTCGGGGGATTGGGCAGGCTTTTTCTGTACTGCGGCCGGGGCGTCAGCCGACAGCAACTTGGCCAGGCTGTTTCTCAGGAACATCCATTGCAACATACCGAAAAAAAACAGGAAACCGAAAATCATGGCATAAATTCGAATATCCGGTGCCGGCCCCATGCCCTGGGTACGCCAGTAAAACCCGGCGATCACGCCGAACAACAAGATCGAAAAAAAAGCGGTCAGCATAAAAGACCGCAATGAAAATGACTTTTTCAATTTTAGCGGATGCATCCTTTGCACATGCGTCTGTTTCATCGTTTGCGCTCCTGTATCGGTATTAGCCTGTTTACATGCCACGGACCGGTGCATCTCCCCTTTTGCCTTGTGTGGGCCAACGGGTTATGCTAATCATGATGCGTGGAAGATCAAGGGACGTGATCCGTGACGAACGGGCCGACAACGACCCTGTCAAACGATGATTGAACCGCAACGATCAATTGTTTCCATGACAAATAAATACACACATCGTTTCGATTTTGATATCGGGTATCTGATCAAGAGTCCGTGTCGGGAGTGTACCGATCACTATCTTTTTCCCGGCTGTATGGACAGCTGTTTGTCCCTGGATAGAGTTCGAACGGTACTGGCCAATTCGGTTTCTTGCTCCCGAACCTGTGCCTCCGTGGAATCGCACGCCATCTTTCAGGATTCGATGAAAGACGAATAACTTCCCTGAGACCCCCACCCCCTTTGCCCACCCTGACGAGTGCTGGTTTTCCCGGTCTCAGGCCACACATGTACCGGGCCAGGGGGTAAGCACCTCACCTATCATTCGATTCAGGAGTTCCCATGACCGATTATCGTTTTTATCATCACCCTTTGTACAAGCGCCTGACCGATCATGCCACGATCATGTCCGCACCCGACAGGCACCTTAAACATCTTTTGACACAGCGGGGCCGCCTGGCTGCATTCAGTCGTAAAGGCGGCGGGTTATATTTGGATTTCTCACGTCAACGTGTAGATGATACAGCCCTTTCATTATTGCTGGAACTGGCTGATGCCGCCGGCGTCAGGGACCGTTTCAGCCGGATGGCGTCCGGGGAAAAAGTGAATCAAACTGAAAACCGTGCCGCCCTGCATATGATCACGCGCCGTTTTTCAACCGAACCGGTCATGATGGATGATCGCGATGTGCAGCGGAAAATCGCAAAAACGCGCGACCAGATAAAAAATTTCAGCGAATCGATACACGGAGGCAGTCTTACCGGCAGTACCGGCAAGGTGTTCCGCCACGTCGTCGTGGTGGGAATCGGCGGTAGTTTTCTGGGGACGGAATTCGTCGCCAGTGCGTTGCGGGCCTTTGCTGACAAGGGTATCGAATTGCACTTTCTGGCCAATGTGGACATCCATAATTTCGGTCATGTCTGGTCATGCATCGAACCGGAAGAGAGCCTGTGGATCATCATCTCCAAAAGCTACACCACGGTGGAGACAATGGCCAACGAAGACCTGGTGCGCCGTTATATGGCTGCAAAAGGACTGGATCCGAACAGGCATCTGGCCACCGTGACCAGCAAGGGAAGCCCCGGTGATGGGGGCTCGGACCAGTCGCTGGAGACCTTTCATATGTTTGATTTTATCGGTGGAAGATACAGTGTCAGCTCCGCTGTGGGTGGTGTGCCCTTGAGCCTGTATCTCGGGTACGACCGTTTTGAACGTTTCCTCAAAGGCGCCGAGGAGATGGACCAGCATGCACTCAGCGCCCCCCCACCGGAAAACCTGCCTCTGCTTGCCGCGCTGCTTACCGTGTGGAACACCAGCTTTCTCGGATTCCCTCAATCAGCCATCATCCCCTATGCCGCCCCCTTATGCAAGCTGGCGCCCCATGTGCAGCAGCTCAATATGGAAAGCAACGGAAAATCGGTGGATATCTCGGGACGGGCCATGGCAGAACCGGCGGGTACGGTGATATTCGGTGAACCCGGTACAAACGCCCAACACTCCTTTTTCCAGATGGTTCATCAGGGCAAAACCATACCCATTGAATTTATCGGCCTGCTGCAGCCCCAGTATCAAATGGACGAAGGCAGCTTTAACGGCGTTGGCCATCACCAGGAGCTGTGGGCCAACATGCTGGCCCAGGCCACGGCCCTGGCCATGGGCAAGGACAGCGACGACCCGGCCCGCACCTTTTCGGGAAACCGTCCGTCATCCATACTGGTGATGCAGGATCTGGAACCCGAAAGCGTCGGCAGACTGCTCTCTTTTTATGAGGCCAGGACCATTTTCGAGGCGTTCATCTGGGGCATCAATCCTTTTGATCAGTTCGGTGTCGAATTGGGGAAGGTGACGGCAGGTGCGATTCGAAGTGCCATGGCTGCCCGCAACGACGATCCGGATTATGATTTTTCTGCCTTGGATGAGATCAACCGGCACTATCTGCAGATGCTTTGCGGCGGCACATTGCCAAGGTGATCGGCTTCATCCGGTTCGATGTCCATCCCACCATGGTTTCCAACTGGAAACGGCAGATGCCTGTTTCTAATTTTCTAATCTCAGGGCTCGTAGCTTATCCCTTCCATCAGGCTGTCCAATTAATTGGGGCCACCGCCACCCCGGCGGGGCCTGGCGTGGGCCTTGCCTCTGATGACATCAATCCGGCTTATCGGACGGTGTTGCCGTTGGCGATAAAGAAGGTTGGATTATGTAAGAAGCCGCAAGGGGCATGACAGACCTTTTTGTCCTGGGTATTTTCAAGCGACGGCATCCTTCTGAGTTTAAAAATGAAAAAAAGGAAACTGTAATCGCTCGTGGGATTCTTTCGAGATCCGCACGCGAGAATCAACAACAGCAACAAATCTATAGGTTTAATTTACTGCAATTATTGTTCGTCTCTATCTTCCGCAGCTTCCGCCGCCTGCCGCTTTTCGCGCAGCACATACCCCGTATCCGGCAGAAGATCCGCGAAGGCCTGGCCGTAAATTTCCCAGATGGTCACAAACAGCGCGGCGATAATGGGACCGATGATTATCCCCGCCATGCCGAACATGAAAATACCGCCCATGGTGCCGAAAAAAATCATCAATTCGTGCATCTGGGTGTCCTTGCCCACCAGGATCGGCCGTAGCAGATTGTCCAGGCTGCCCACCACCAGGCCGCAGAACACCGCCAGCCCCACGGCTTTGCCCACAGCCCCGCCGAACCCCAGAATGCCTGCCGCCGGCAGCCAGACCAAGGCTGTACCCACGCTGGGAATGATGGACAAAACGATCATGATCACACCCCAGAAGGTGGCGCTGGGAATGCCTACGGCCCAGAAGGCAAGACCGGCCAGACTGCCCTGGAGAATCCCGATCACTGCGGTGCCTTTCAGGGTGGCCCGGGTCACCGAGGTGAACCGCTCCAGCATCTGCTGTTCGTCTTCGTCTTCCAATGGCAGGTAATAAAGGATTTTTTCCAGCAGTTTCTCGCCGTCCATCAGGAAAAAATACATGGTATAAAGCCACACGAAAAGCATGAACAGCAGGTTGACCGCCCCCATGGCCGCGGAAGAGAGATGGTTGACCAGAAATTGGCTGATACGACCGACCAATTCACCGGCTTTTTGCAGGATCAGCTGGCTGTGCGGAGCGATGCGATCCCAATAGGGAATGTTTTCGAGGAATTGGGAGAGTGCACCGGGTTGGCTGATCTGGGTTTTCACCCACGGTGCGGCCGTCTGGCTGACTTTGATGGCCTGTCCGGTGACAACACCCGTGAGAATTCCAAAAGGAACCACTATGACCACCACGATCAGTACCAGGGTCAGTGCCGATGCCAGGCTGCGCCGGCCTCTTAATTTTTTTTCAAACCAATGGTACACCGGCCTTGAAAGAGCGGCAAAAATGCCGGCCAGAAAAATGGCCATCAGAAATGACCGGATCATCGACAAAAATACGGCCGAAATGAATACGACCAACAGGATCACTGCAAACCGATTCACGGTCTCTTCACGCATGGCAGTCTCCAATTGAAGTCAGGAAAGGAAAATATGGGCAATATCTAACGGTCGCTTCAGGCATACGCAAGTTATATATCAAATCCGTTTGGCGGCAGTATTGATTGCGGATCTATCGAATCCGTCTGAAATTCACCTTTTTACGCGTTCATCGATTATGAGACAGTTTTTATTTAACATAAATGCCAACGAAAACAAGATCGCCACGGTCGCTTTCAGCCGCCCATGACCATACAAATCGTTAGATTTATCAAGAATCCAAACAAGTTGACAGGTTTGTACACGCATGATAAATCACTAAAGTTTCGTAGCAGACTGGCCGATTCAGTTAATGGGTTATTTAGTGTCTGTCCAGAAATAGGCAAATTGGCCATCTCCGGATGGGTACTATTGATGAAATCGTCAACCTTTAACGGGAGAAGACTATGGATGGTCGCCCAAAAAACAATCCTCAACCGGAGCATGAGATTGACCTGAATGACGACGATATCATCGATTTGACACAGGTGGTCGAAAGCGATGACGATGTTATTATCGATCTCACCGACATCGTGGAGCAACCCAATGCGTCTTCGGATGATATCGGCCTGGATAGCATGGATTTTTCGCAGCCCGCGTCGATCATAGAAGAACCTTTGGTGTTGAACCCGGACGAGGAGGTCATTGATCTGGAAGATCTGGCGGTAAGTCTCGATGAAGGCCCACAAGACGATGTCATACCCGAGGCTGAATTGACTTACGAAGGAACCCTCGACATTGAAAACGAGGATCCGATCATCGACCTGATGGATGTGGCCGATCTCGATGCAGACGACAATATGCATGCGGAGCCCGATGCCCCTCAGACGGCCATGGAGGAAACATCTCCACATGAAGAAGCCCCGGTCATCGACCTGATGGACGTGGCGGATCTCAATGCGGCCGATGATACACAGGCGGAAACGGATACACCCCAGCCCGTCCTCAAGGAAACGGTTCCACAGGAAGAAGGCGCTGTGGATGCCCCGGCATTCGTTCCGGCGGCCCCGTTCCCTCCCGAATCATCTGAGGAACCAATACCGCTGAGCGATCAGCAAATAGAGGCCGCCCTGGAGCGGGTCATCGAAAAGGTATACGGTGAAAAAATCGAGCAACTGATGATTCAAGCCATTGAAAAAACAATTAAAGAGGAAATCGAAAGAATCAAACAGGCACTGCTGGATGACAGCGACCCGTTGGACGTATAGCGCCTGCCGGCAATCCATGCCGGCAAATGGATAACACGCCAACGATAACGAAACCGGAAGCGGGGATTATTCCTTAATCCCCTTTTCCATTTTTTAGGGCTGGTCAACAGGCTCCAGACCCGTTCTACACAAGGAGCATTCCCCCAATGAGCCGTGATTTACTGGATAAAAGTTACTCCCCCGAAGCCGTGGAAAAACGCTGGTATGACTTTTGGCAACAGGAAAAGCTGTTCGCCGCGGATGAAAACACCGATAAAAAAACGTACGCCATCGTGATCCCGCCGCCCAACGTTACCGGTGTGCTACACATGGGCCATGCCCTCAACAACACCATGCAGGACATCATGTGTCGCTACCGCCGCCTCAAGGGGGACAGCGTGTTGTGGATGCCCGGTACGGACCATGCCGGTATCGCCACCCAGAATGTGGTCGAGAGAAAGCTGGCCGCCGAAGGCACGGACAGGCACCAACTGGGCAGGCAAAAATTCATCGAAGCCGTCTGGAAATGGCGTGAAGAATATGGAAACGCCATCATCAACCAGCTCAAACGGCTGGGTGCCTCCTGTGACTGGGACCGGGAACGATTTACCATGGACGAAGGGCTTTCCAGGGCGGTCAGGAAGGTATTTGTCCAGCTTTACGATGATGGCCTGATCTACCAGGGCGACTATATCATCAACTGGTGCTGCCGCTGCCACACGGCCCTGTCCGACCTGGAGGTGGAACACGAGGATCTGGCCGGCCACTTTTACCACATTCGCTACCCGTATGCCGATGGCAACGGATCGGTCACTGTGGCCACCACCCGTCCGGAAACCATGCTGGGAGACACTGCCGTGGCCATTCATCCGGATGACGAACGATATGCGGACCTGACCGTGGCGAAAGTGGTCCTGCCGCTGATGAACCATGAAATTCCCATCATTCGTGACACCTATGTGGATCTGTCCACGGGCACCGGTGCCTTGAAGGTCACCCCGGCCCATGACCCCAACGACTTCGAAATCGGTATACGGCACAAACTGCCCAGCGTCAAGGTTATCGCCGACGACGGCACCATGACCGAAGCGGCCGGGCGGTTTGCCGGCATGGACCGTTTCGAATGCCGCAAGGCAGTGGTCGCGGCCCTGGAAGCCGAAGGCCTGCTGGAGCGCATTGAAGAACATCGCCACAGCGTGGGGCACTGCTACCGCTGCAAAACTGTGGTGGAGCCCAATTTGTCGCGCCAGTGGTTCGTCAAAACCAAACCCCTGGCACAAAAGGCCATTGAAGCGGTGGAGACCGGTAAGACCCGCATTATTCCCGAATCATGGACAAAGACCTACTACGAGTGGATGTACAACATCCGCGACTGGTGCATTTCCCGGCAAATCTGGTGGGGACACCAGATTCCGGCCTGGAATTGTCAGGGCTGCGGCAAGATGACCGTGGCCATGGAACCCCCCGATGTCTGTCCGGACTGCGGGTCCGGTGACCTGGTTCAGGAAACCGACGTACTGGACACTTGGTTCAGCTCGGCCCTGTGGCCCTTTTCGACCATGGGCTGGCCGGACGAGACGCCCTTGCTGAAGAAATACTACCCCACATCGGTGCTGGTGACCGGATTCGACATCCTCTTTTTCTGGGTGGCCCGCATGATGATGATGGGGATTCACTTCATGAAAGAAATTCCCTTTTCCGATGTTTACGTGCATGCCCTGGTGCGTGATGAAGCGGGCAAGAAGATGAGCAAGTCCAAGGGCAATGTTATCGACCCTCTCAACGTCATCGAAAAGTACGGCACCGACGCCTTCCGCTTTACGCTGGCCGCTTTTGCCGCCCAGGGGCGGGACGTAAAAATGAGTGAGAAGCGAGTGGACGGCTACCGCCACTTCATCAACAAATTGTGGAACGCTGCACGCTTTGCAGGCATGCACCTTGACGAGGATGTGAAACCTGTCATTGACGCAAAGCACATCTCTTTGCAGGACCGCTGGATTCTTTCCCGTCTGGAACGGGTCACCCGCCGGACCGAAGCGGCCCTGGACGGCTACAAATTCAACGAGGCCGCCGGTGCGGTCTATCAGTTTGTCTGGCATGAACTGTGTGACTGGTACCTGGAGGCCATCAAACCGACCTTGTACGACGATTCCGCCGGCGAGGCCAAAGCGGCGACGCGTTCGGTGCTCAGTCATGTGCTCAAAGAGGCCCTGATCTTGCTGCACCCCTTCGCGCCCTTCGTAACCGAGGAAATCTGGCACTCCCTGCCGGGAGCCGATGGTTCGATCATGAAGGCCGCCTGGCCCGAGGACTTTCAGCTTGGCAGGGATCCGGAAATTGAATCCATGATGGAGACCGCCATGGCCGTAATCACCGGCGTCCGCAACGTGCGCGGGGAAATGAACATCTCGCCCTCCACGGCCTTGACCGTTGCCGTGCAGCCGGAAGATGCACATGTGGCCGAAGTGATCGAAAGCAACCGGGACTTGATCCGTAACCTCGCTCGTCTGGATGCGTTATCCGTGGATGCCGCCATGGAACGGCCCAAGGCAGCGGCAACGGTTCTGATCGGCGGAGCCACCGTTTACGTCGTGCTGGAAGGTATCATCGACTTTGCCCAGGAGGCCGGCCGCCTTGAAAAGGAAATCGGCAAACTGGTCAAAGAACTGGCCGGTATGAACAAAAAACTGGGCAACGAGGATTTTCTCAGCAAGGCCCCGGCCGACGTGGTGGCCGGCGTGCGGGAAAAGCATGCCGCCAAGCTGGAAAAGCAGCAGGCTCTGGAGGCAACCCTGGAGCGCATTCAATCGATGATGGATTGACATTCAAACCGGCGGCCAAAGGGCGGCGAAGGTGTCGGCGTCTGACGTCACCATCCGCTCTCCGGCTTCCGAAACAGGAGTCGCCATGCACACCACGGATGACTTGATTCAACGGGCTCTGAACGAGGACATTGGCCCCGGTGACATCACCACGGACAATTTGGTGGAACCGGGCGCCGCCGGATTGGGTTCGATTGTGGCCAAACAGGATCTGGTGATCGCCGGCCTGCAGGTAGCCGAGAGCGTCTTCAGGAAACTGGAACCGGGGATCGGTTTTACGGCTGATTTTTCGGATGGGGACCGGATTGTGGCTGGCAGCTCTGTCGTTCGCATCGAGGGAAGCCTGAGTGCCCTGCTAAAAGGTGAACGGACGGCCCTGAATTTCCTCCAGCGTCTTTCCGGCATCGCCACCCAGGCACGGGCCTATGCAAAGGAAGTTGCCGGCACGGGAATAAAGCTGGTGGACACCCGCAAGACCACCCCGGGGTGGCGGGTCCTGGAAAAATACGCGGTGCGCGTCGGCGGGGCCCACAATCATCGCATGGGCCTTTATGACGGTGTTTTGATCAAGGACAATCACATCGCCGCCTGCGGTGGCATCGCAGAGGCCGTCAGGAAAACCCGTGAGGCGATTTCTCACCTTGTTAAGGTGGAAGTCGAGACGGCCTCACTACAGGAAGTCGAAGAAGCACTGACCGCCGGAGCCGACATCATCATGCTGGACAACATGGATCCGGGGCAGATCGAAGAGGCGGTTCGGAAAATCGACAAAAAAGCCCTGGTGGAAATATCCGGCGGCGTGACCCGCGAGCGCCTGCACGAGCTGGCGCAAACCGGCGTGGACCTGATCTCCATCGGCGCTCTGACCCACTCGGCCGTAGCCGTGGACCTGAGCATGAATATAGAGCCGGTTTAAGGGAGGAAGCTGTATTCAGACATACCGCGACGACCGATAACGCAGCCCAAAACCACTCTCTGTAAATTGATGTACAAACATGATTCCGATTCGCGATACAACCCCCTCCAAGTCCGTCCCGGTCGTCAACAACACCCTCATCGGAATCAATGTGGTATTCTTTCTCGTGCAACTGGCCCAGGGCGCCAATCAGGACCATTTTATCTACCTTTACGGCCTGGTTCCGGCCAAATTCACCGTGCCCCAGATTTCGGCTTATTTCTCCCTGGGCCAGAACCTGCTCTCCCTTTTCTCCTTCATGTTCCTGCACGGCGGCTGGCTGCACCTTTTGGGCAACATGCTGTCCTTGTACATCTTCGGCGACAATGTTGAGGATCGGCTGGGATCGGCGCGTTACATCACGTTCTATCTGTTGTGCGGCCTGGGATCGGGTCTTTGCCACCTGCTGTTCAACCTGCGTTCCCCCATCCCCACCATTGGCGCCAGTGGTGCCATTGCCGGTGTGATGGGGGCTTATTTTATCCTTTATCCACGCTCACGCATCCTAACCCTGGTTCCCATCATCTTCATTCCCTGGTTCGTGGAGATTCCAGCATTCTTCTTTTTGGGCATCTGGTTCGTGCTGCAATTTATCAATGCAGCCGGAAGCTCCGGACAGGCCGGCGGGATTGCCTGGCGGGCGCATATCGGGGGATTCGTGTTGGGTATCTTGTTACTCAAATTCTTCGACCGCATACCGTCCACCGGTGTTTCCAACCGGCTTCGCAACGCTACCGAGAAGAAGCATTCCCATCGTTTTCAGGTGATCCGCACAAGTCGCAGGCAGGCGGACACCAACTTGTATGGTTCCCTGACAATCACCCAGTACGAGGCGATGGTCGGCGCCCGCAAAGTGGTCACGGTCCCCTGGGGCCTTAAGAATCGCCTTTACCGCGTCATCGTTCCCCAGGGCATTGAAGACGGACAGGTGCTGCGTCTCAAAGGCATCGGTCGTACCAGGCCTGATGGCAATCGCGGAGATATGATGCTGAAAATCAAGATTCAACATATCTGAATCGATTTGCCTAGTTGAACATCAATCATTCTTTCCATATCCTTTTCTTAATTTCAGATGTTGTTCCAGATAAGTCTTCAACTGCCTCTGCACCCGTCCGTACACGCTTTCCGGCGGGTAATTGCCGTCGCTATCGGGCCGGCCGGCCGGCGTACCCGTGAGAATTTCGATGCCCTCTTCGATGGTGGCCACCTGCCAGATGGTAAACTGGCCCTGCTCTACGGCCTTGATGACGCTTTTTTTGAGCATCAGGTTTTTTACGTTGGCCGCCGGAATCATCACCCCCTGATTGCCAGTCAGGCCCTTGCTGCGGCAGACGTTGAAAAAACCTTCGATCTTCTGATTGACCCCCCCGATGGCCTGGACCTGGCCCTTCTGGTTCACCGAGCCGGTGACGGCGATTCCCTGGCGGATGGGAATGCCCGACAGGCTGGAGAGGATGGCGTAAAGCTCGGTGGACGAGGCGCTGTCGCCATCCACGCCGCTGTAGCTCTGTTCGAAGGTGACGCTGATGGACATGCTCAACGGATAGCGCTGGGCAAAGGTGCGGCCCAGATAACCGGTGAGAATCAGCACGCCTTTGTCGTGGGTGTTGCCGGAAAGTTTGGATTCGCGTTCGATGTTGACCACACCAGCTTCGCCCATGAAGGTTTCTGCCGTAATGCGGGAGGGCCGGCCGAAGGCGATTTCGCCTATCTGATAAACGGCCAGGGCGTTGACCTGGCCCACGGCCTCGCCATCCACATCAATCAGGATGGTATCCTCCATGTAGTTCTCGTGAATTTTTTCCTCGTAGAGGTTATAGCGAAAACGGTGTTCGGTGCGGGCTTTGGCCACATGCTGATGGGTAACCCGGTCGCTGCCTTCCTTGCGTGCCCAATAGTCGGCCTCTTTGATCACGCCCACCACAGGGCCGAAACGCAGGGAGAGCTTGTTTTTGCTCTCGATGGCTTTTTCTCCGTATTCCACCACGGCCGCGGCCCCGTCAGCGGTGAAAGGCAGCAGGTTCGCGTCCCGGCAGACGCGGGCGATAAACTGGGCGTAGAGCCAGATGGTGCGTTCGTTTCGCTCCACTTCATGGTCGAAGTCCGCCCGCACCCGAAAAATCTTGTTGAATTTGGAATCGTAATTTTGCAGGATCTGGAAGGGTTCGTATCCGCCCAGTAAAACAATCTTTACGTCCAGATCCATCGGTGCCGGCCGCAGGGAGGCCGTTCCCAGTCCCCTTTCCTTGGCGACATCCTCTATATCCAACCGACGGTTTTGCAGGGCGCGTTTGAGAGACTCCCATACCTGTGGATGTGCCAGCAGTGACTCGACCTCCATGATGAGAAAACCGCCGTTGGCCTGGAGCAGGGAGCCGGCCTGGACCATGGTAAAGTCTGTGATCAACGTGCCCATGAAAGCCTTTTTTTCGATACTGCCGAATACGTTCTGGTAGGTGGGATTGGGCTCGAAAACCATGGGGGCACCCTCCATACCTGTACGATCCTCCAGTACATTCACCTTGTAACGGTTCAGGGAGAGTTCCCTGGCTTCGGGCGTCGATTCGTCGTCGGCTTTTTCGTTGTGCGGCATGAAAAGCCCCACGTTGTCGACGAGATCTTCCTGCATTTCGTCCAGAAAACGAAGGATCTCCACCTGGTCACGATATCTATCGCGGATCGGTTCCAAGCGGCCGTTGACCACGAAACGGGTGAGTTCCTCGCCCACACGATGTATTTCTTCCTGCTGGTCATGGTTAAGCCGGCCGATCTCCAGCATGGCTGCTTGGATTTGTTCCTGAAACGACTGAACCCGTGTTTCGATTTCTGCCCGCTGTTCATCGTTGAGGGCTTCGTAGGTCTCCTGGGTAAAGGGTACGTCCTTGTTCAACGGGATGGTCTGGTAACCGCTGGGGTTTTTTTCGATTTTGAGTTGATTTTCCTTAGCGCTTCGGTCCAGTTCGGCAAAGCGTTCATTCTTTTGTTGGACGAAACGATTCTGGATCGTGGATACCTGATCACGGAACGAATCGGCCTGCATTTCCTTGGGCAATTGAGATTTGAGATCGCTGATCAACCGGTCGACACGCTTGGCAAAGCGGATCGCCTCGCCCGGCGGCAGCGGCAGGGAGCGGGGACGGAAGGCATCTTTGAAATTGTTGACCATGCACCAGTCCGTCGGTGTGGGCAGCAGTTTGGCCGCCTTGCTGACAATTTCCTGGACGATGGTCGTCTTACCGGCGCCCTCCGGTCCGGTCACGAAAATATGATAGCCGGGGCTGTTGATTTCAAGACCGAAGGTGATGGCCCGCACGGCACGCTCCTGACCGATTACCTGGTCCAGTGGTTCAATTTCGGCGGTGGTTTCGAAGTCGAACATGGACGGATCACAGAGACAACGCAAGTCGGCGGAGGCGACAATATTTTTGGCGGTCATGTGAACTCCTTTGGGTTGATTGGGTGGATATGCCGAATTCGTTGTTATGGTTCGTCGGGGATTGTACAAGAAGGAATAAAGGATAGGGGAGCGCGTGTCAAGAATGGCGGCTTCGTAAAAGGCTTTTCCAGGCCAGGTATGACCACACTTACGGAAAAAGAAACTCGGCCTGCGGTTTCCCGGAGCGTGGCACAAATAGGGAAAAGCTTTCTAATGATCTGAGAAAAGCCATTTCGCGGGCATCAGTTTTCGTTAAGGCAGGCCCAATCAAGTGGCCTGCCAATTAACCCATCAATGACAAAAGAAATACGATTCTATTCTTCTGTAGTGTCTTTATTCTGCCCTTCCGCCACGGTCAGCCTCAGCCGCAGGGACAACTCGTCCAGTTGGGTCTTGGCGGCTTCCGAGGGCGCATTGGTTAGCAGGCAGGCGGCCTTCTGGGTTTTGGGGAAGGCGATGACGTCGCGGATGGATGGCTCGTTGCACAAAAGCATCACCAGCCGGTCCAGCCCAAAGGCGATGCCGCCGTGGGGCGGCGCACCGGATTCAAGCGCGTCCAGCAGAAAACCGAATTTTTCCTGAAACGCTTCCGGCTGCATGCCCAACGCGGAAAAAATACGTTGCTGCAGGTCCATGTCGTGTATACGAATACTGCCGCCGCCCACCTCGAATCCGTTGAGCACCAGGTCGTAGGCCCGTGAACGGATCGCCAGGGGGTCGTTTTCCAGCTTGTCGTAGTCCGCTTCCAGCGGTGCGGTAAAGGGATGGTGAAGGGCCTGGTAGCGTTTTTCGACCTCATCGTATTCGAACATGGGAAAATGGGTCACCCACAGGAAATTGAATGCCCTTTCGTCGATCAGTCCCAATTTCTTGCCCAGGTGGTTGCGCAGGTGACCCAGGGCCTCGTTGGTCACCTTGGGCTGGTCGGCCACGAAAAAGATCAGGTCGCCGGACTGCATATCGATACGTTCCGCCAGTTTGGCCTTTTCCTCGTCGGTGAAGAATTTGGCGATGGGCGATTGCCAGGCGTCCTCGCGGACCTTAATCCAAGCCAGGCCTTTGGCGCGGTAAACGGCCACGAAATTCGTGAGATCGTCGATCTCCTTGCGTGAAAAATCGATGCAGCCCTTGGCATTGATGGCTTTGACGATACCGCCTTTTTTGACCACGCTGGCAAACACTTTGAATCCGCACCCGTCAACGATATCCGATACATCCTTGAGCTCCAGGCCGAAACGGGTGTCCGGTTTGTCCAGGCCGTAGCGGTCCATGGCCTCTGCATAGGTCATGCGGGGAAACGGGGTCGGCAGGGAGTGGTCCAGGACATCGGCGAACAGGCGGGCCATCATACCCTCGCTGATATTCATGAGGTCTTCTTCGCCCACGAAGGACATTTCCATATCGATTTGGGTGAACTCGGGCTGCCGGTCGGCCCGCAGGTCTTCATCCCTGAAACAGCGCACGATCTGATAATAGCGATCAAATCCGGCGATCATCAGCAACTGCTTGAACAACTGCGGAGACTGGGGCAGGGCATAGAACTGGCCGGCGTTGACCCGGCTGGGAACCAGATAGTCCCGGGCGCCTTCGGGCGTGCTTTTGGTGAGCACCGGGGTTTCGATGTCCACAAAACCGTTCTCGTTGAGGTAGTTGCGTACCGCCGCGCTGATCTTGTGGCGGGTCATGATGTTGCGCTGCAAGGGCGGGCGGCGCAGGTCCAGATACCTGTTTTTCAGGCGGATGGCCTCGGAAACCGCCACATTGTCCTCAATCATGAAGGGCGGGTTTTTGGCTCGGTTGAGTATTTTCAGTTCGTCCACCAGGACTTCGATTTCTCCGGTGGTCAGCTTGGGATTGACCATGCCGTCGGGACGCGGCTCCACTTTGCCGCGTATGGCCAGTACGAATTCGCTGCGGATGTCATGGGCCTTGGTATGGACTTCGGGGTTGATTTCCGGATTGAACACCACCTGGGTGATACCTTCACGGTCGCGCAGATCGATAAAGATTACGCCGCCGTGGTCCCGCCGCCGCAGGACCCAGCCCATCAATACCACCTCGGTACCGATGTCCTTGGCGCTCAGGGTATTGCAATGATGGGTCCGTCTCATGTCGCCGAGGATGTCAGCCACTGGAAACTCCTTTCAAACAGCAATTATCAATTTTAGTCATGAATTTTGATTGTTTTACATGTCGTTCAGGCAAATGCTTCAACCAACTTCTCAACGATGCCCTCAATTGGAATCTCGACTTGGGATTTGTCGGCCATATTGCGCAACGCCGCCGTTCCGGATTCCAGTTCGCTGTCACCCACAATCAGCACACGACCGGCACCCAGCCGGTTGGCCTGTTTCATTTGGGACTTGAGGCTCTTGATACCGTATTCCATGGCGGCATTGATTCCCTCCAGGCATAATTGGGTGGTCCAGGCAAAGGCCTGCCGTTGGGCCGTCTCACCCAGTGCGGCGATGAACAACTCCAGCCTGTGCTGGTTGGCCGTTGCAGCGGAACCCACAATCTCCGCCAAGCGGTCGAACCCGATGGCAAAACCGATGGCCGGGATGGCCGGCCCCCCCAGCGATTCCACAAGACCATCGTATCGTCCCCCGCCGGCCACGGCGCTCTGGGCACCCAGGGCGCCGGTCTGGATTTCGAAGGCGGTGCGGGTGTAGTAATCCAGTCCGCGTACCAACTGCTTGTCAATTTTGACCGGAACTCCCAGATCCGCCAGCATATCGGTCACTGTGGAAAAATGCGTACTGCATTCCCGGCACAGGTAATCAATGATGGACGGGGCCTGTGCCATGGCCTCCCGGCAGCCGGGAGCCTTGCAGTCCAGAACCCTTAGCGGGTTGCGATCCTTGCGTCGCATGCAATCGCTGCACAAAGAAGGCGCCGCCTTGTCCAGCAACGCGGCCAGAGCCGCTTTGAAGTTGGGGCGGCACACCGGGCAGCCCAGAGAATTGAGGTGAGCGGTGGTGTCGGTGACTTCAAGCCGGTTGAAAAGGGTTTGCAAAAGAAAAATCAGTTCCACATCGACATAGGGCGCGGCCACACCGAAAATCTCGGCATCGATCTGATAGAATTGGCGGTAGCGGCCTTTCTGGGGCCGCTCGCGTCGAAACATGGGGCCGATGGTGTAGAATTTGCGCACCGGGTCCTGGGCATACATCTTGTGCTGGATGTAGGATCGGCAGATGGAGGCCGTGGCCTCCGGCCGCAAGGTCAGCAGGTCGCCTTTGCGATCCGGAAAGGTATACATCTCCTTTTCGACGATATCGGTGTCTTCCCCGATGCTACGGGCGAAAAGCCGGGTTTTTTCCATTATCGGAATACGGATTTCCCGGTAACCGAAATCCTCGAACAGGTCGATGGCAGTAAGCTCAATCCTTTGCCACAATTCGGTTTCGCCTGGGAGAATGTCCTTGAAGCCCCGGATCAATTGTATGCTGGGTTGACTCATCCGTGTGTAAACCTTTCCATCCCGCGCATTCTATCAATTTTATACACGAACCAAAATATTTATCCCAGAGGTTCCAGGGTAGTCAATACAATTTCCTGAATTGAGTCCCATGCAGATGTTTTTATATAAATCTCGATAGAATGCCCAGAATTCGGATTGTTGACAGCCATGCTGAATTTGGATACGGTTGGTTTTCAATCAATAGTCTATACAATCTCAATACAATCGGGGTGGCGCCATGATCATCGGACTGGATGTTGGCGGTACGCATACGGATGTGGTCCTTCTGGGGGCGGAGGGATTGATACGGCAGATCAAGGTGCCCACCAATCCGGACGATCTTTTTTCGACCGTGCTTCAAGGCCTGGAAAGCGTCACCGAAGGGATCGATCCATCCCTTATCCGCCGGGCCGTTCTCTCCACCACGTTGACCACCAACCGGATCGTACAGCACCGAACCGTAGATGTCGGCATGATTGTCAGCGCCGGTCCGGGAATGGATCCGGAGCTGTTTCGCACTGGCGAGCACTATCATCTCATCGACGGCGCCATTGATCACCGGGGGAGGGAAATCGCCCCCATCAACACGGATCAGGTGTGCCGGGCAGCGGACGAACTGGTACGCAACGGCATCCGCTATGTCGGGGTGGTGTCCAAATTCTCCGTGCGCAATCCCAACCATGAGATCGTCATTCGGGAACTGATTGAGGATCGTTTCGAAAAAATATTCCTGGGGCACCGCATTGCCGGGAGTCTCAACTTTCCGCGCCGGGTGGCCACTACCTATTTGAATGCGTCGGTGTATCCCATTCACAAGGAATTTTTCGAAGCTGTCGTCAAATCCCTCAACCAAAAGGGCTTGACCATGCCGATCCGGCTGCTCAAACCCGACGGCGGAAACATGCGATTCGAGGCATCCATCGACCATCCGGCCCAGACCATTTTATCCGGTCCGGCCGCCAGTGTTATGGGAACTTTGGCTTTCGCACCTGCCGACGATGTCTGTCTGGTTCTGGACATCGGAGGCACGACCACGGACATGGCCGTGCTGGTCAACGGTGCGCCCCTGCTGGATCCGAACGGCATTCGCATCGGGGAACACAAAACCCTGATTCGTTCCCTGGCTACCGTCTCCATCGGTGTCGGTGGAGACAGTGCCGTGCGGGTAACCAATGGACGTATCGATATCGGGCCCGCCCGGTTGGGCGTGGCCATGGCCTTTGGCGGGCCGGTACCCACGCCCACGGACGCCATGATTTTTCTGGGAATCGGGGAAGGGGGCGATGTGGGCAAAGCCCGCAGCGGAATCCAGTCCCTGGCCCAAGCCTTGGGGACCGATACGCATACGACGGCGTCCCGCATTTATGAACAGGCCTGCCGGACCATTCTGGCAGAGGCGGCTGCCATGATCAAGCGGATAAACGCCAAACCGGTATACACGGTCCATGAGTTATGGGAAGGCCATCGCCTGGAACCCACGCATCTGTTTGTGCTGGGTGGACCGGCGCGATGGTTCGCCACGGGCCTGGAACAGTTCGGTAAGAACCGGGTCACCGTGGTACCCCGCTGGGATGTGGCCAATGCCATTGGGGCCGGGTTGGCCCGTACCACCTGTGAGGTCACCCTGTTCGCCGACACGGAGCAGGAGATTGCCTTCGCACCGGAAGAGGGCTTTTCCAAAACAATCCCTTCCAATTATACCAAGGCGGATGCCACTGACGAGGCATTGGACCTGCTGCGCCGCAAAGCCATCGCCCGCGGCGGCAACCCCGACCACCTGGAACTGAAAGTGGTCGATGCTATGGCTTTCAACATGGTTCGTGGGTTTTACACCACCGGCCAGAACATTCGGGTGATGGCCCAGGTAAAACCCGGTCTGATTCATGGGTACGAGAACATTGTCGAGAGGATTGGTGAACGGTAAAAAGTTGAAAATCCAAAGCTGAAAGGAAGACCGGAAGATCCGTGAAAGGGACGGTAATAGCCGATTCGGCTGAGGGCTGAAGGTGTTGCGGATGGAAGGTCTGTTGCCTTCAACGATCCCAACGCTCTCAATGTTCAAAACCGTGACGAACCCAATGATCCCTAAACTTTTGAACCCTTGAACCCCAAACCCAGGATCTGCAATGTTACACGCTAAGCATACCACCGGACTGGTCTTTTTCCCAGCCTTTGACTGGGCCATCAGCCCCACCCATCCGGAGCGTGAAGAGCGGTTGCTTTACACGCAGGATCAGGTCTTCGAAGAGGGACTGCTGGATGTGGAGGGCATCGTCGAGTTCAAACCCGACCTGGTGACCAAGCAGGATGTCCAACGGGTCCATTTCTGTGTTCCTGATCTGTGGAGCGTGATTACCGAATCCCATTTCATCAGCGCCGGCGGCGCCAAAACCATCGCCATGGCCGTGATGGACAAGCAGGTGGAAAGCGGATTCGCCCTGGTCCGGCCCCCGGGGCATCATGCCGGCCGGGTGGTCCACGGTGCCCGGGGATTTTGCAACATCAACATCGAAGCCATCATGATCGAGTATATCCGCCAGGCATACGATGTTACCCGTGTGGCCATCGTGGATACGGATTGCCACCACGGAGACGGAACCCAGGATATCTACTGGCACGATCCGGATACCCTGTTCATTTCCATCCATCAGGACGGCCGCACCCTTTATCCCGGTTCTGGTTTTCTCAATGAACTGGGCGGTCCCAACGCTGTCGGCACCACCGTCAACATACCGCTGCCGCCCAACACTTCCGAAGAGGGTATCCTGCACGCCATGCGGGATGTAATTCTGCCCATCCTGGATGAGTTCGATCCACAGGTCGTGGTCAATTCCGCCGGGCAGGACAATCATTATTCGGACCCCATTACCAATATGAATTTTTCAGCCCAGGGATATGCAAAGCTTACCGAAATGCTCCGGCCGGACATTGCCGTACTGGAAGGCGGTTATGCCATCGAAGGTGCGTTGCCCTATGTCAATGCAGGCATCATTTTGGCCATGGCGGGCATGGATTATACACATCTCAAGGAACCTGATTATCGGCCCGAGAAGGTCCGGCAGAGCCCCGAAGTTACCTCCTGGGTACACAAGACCTGTGACAAGGTCCTCGAGAACTGGCACCAGCGGTACCATTTGGGAGAGATGTACCGGGGTGACCATGAGTTCATGGACCGTGACCGAACGATCTATTATGATACGGACAACATCAACGAAAAACAGAAAGAGACCATCCGGGTATGTGACAATTGCGGCGGGGCACTGAGGATCGATTCTGCTGCCGGCGGCGGCAATCGCATTCTGGCTGTCCACCTGCCCAGGACGGCGTGCCGCGCCTGCCGGGACCAGGGGCATGCATGGTATCATGATGCCGACACATCCCTTTACGACAAGGTGTATCTCCAGGATCGATACGCCGATGTGCTCGAAGAGAAGAAAGCGTCCGATAAATGATGAAATGGTTGATTGCTTTTACCCCATGGTTGCATAAAAACTGCGAAAGTTAACGGTAATTTTCTCATTTTACGAGACAAACATGCCTCTTTTTCGACAAACGATCATTCGCGATAACCTCGAGCGACGCGCAAGGATCATCGACGGGGTACGAACCTTTTTCCGGGATGCGGGATTTCTGGAGGTGGAAACGCCGGTGCGCATTCCCGCCCCCCTGCCCGAGGCTCACATAGACACCCAACCGGCCGGGGACTGGTATTTGCAGCCATCGCCGGAACTGACCATGAAGCGATTGCTGGCCGCCGGATATCCGCGCATCTTTCAAATCTGTCGGTGTTTTCGCCAAGGGGAACGCGGCAGTCGCCACCTGCCGGAGATGACCCTGCTGGAATGGTACGCCTCCCAGGCGGATTACCAGACGCTGATGCAACAATGCGAAGAACTGGTTGCTTTTCTCGTCCGGTGCTTGCGGAAGGGGCATTCAGCCGACAACTGGCTGACATTTCAGTCGCAGATCGTAGACTTGACGCCACCTTGGGACCGCCTGTCCGTGACCGACGCATTCCATCGGTTCGGACGGATGACGGTTGCCGATGCCCTGGAGCGAGATTGCTTCGACGAGGTGATGGGCATCGATATCGAACCCCAACTGGGCCTTGATCGTCCGGTATTCTTGATTGATTACCCGGCCCAATGCGGATCTTTGGCACGCCGCAAAGCAGATGACCCATCCGTTGTCGAGCGGTTTGAGCTATACATTGCCGGGATGGAATTATGCAATGCCTTCAGCGAACTGGCCGATCCGGTGGAGCAACGCGAGCGTTTCGAGGCTGAAAACCGTCTGCGTGAAGCGGCGGGTAAAACCGTCTACCCGGCCGCCGAGCCATTCCTTTCTGCCCTGGTGCATATGCCCCCGGCGGCAGGGATTGCACTGGGAATCGACCGGCTGGTCATGCTGCTGCTGGATGCGGGGGGGATTGATGAGGTGGTCGCCTTCACACCGGAAGAACTATAGTGCTGCAAGGGTTCACAGGAAACCGCATATAGAACTTCCGGTAAACGCTCACCGGCTGTACCTCACAGGGTGTTGGCTGCTTTCGACCCTGTACAATAGGCACATCGTGTTTGTCCAATAATGAATCAGGCCATCACAGGCCTGATTCATTATTTTATTCGAGATCGCCAGACGAATAAAAGACCGGCTACATTTTTTTCAAAGAGATTCCGGATTTCGTTTTTCTGACGGTGAATGCATCACCTTCCGCAAACCCCATATCTGCAATCAGGGCCTTGGAAATAACCACACTTCCACGTTTGCTTACCGACACTTCCCTGGACGGATTGGATTTGGTTTTGGTCCGGCCGGAGGTAATCTCCGGAGCCTCACCGGCTTTGATCAACGCGTCCAGATAATGGGCTCTGAACTGAGCGCTGGTATTGAACTTAAATGTTTTCATGATATCGCGTTGGTGGGTTCCGCCTTTGACCATCTTGATTAGTTTTGCTCCATCGACTTTCTTCTTTGCCGGCATTCTTTTCTCCTTAGTTTTGTTGAGCTATCATTATATCTAAAGCAATGCTTTCCATTATTGCTATTTAAAATAAAAAATCAAGCTATAAAGAAAAAAATGGAAAATAGAATCATTAACTGCGTCTAAAATACCATATATTTGATCTTTATAATTACGTCTCGTGATTTTTATTATTGAATAGCGTCACTATCCCTTGCCTTATAACTATTGCCCATCCGGAAATACCCAATTTGCTTATTTCGGGCCAGACACTAAATATAAATCATCGACAACCCGCCGAACGGGCGATTTGATGAAGCCCCGCCGAAGGGGGGGTTATAAGTCAGATCATTGAACATCCAAGGTCTAATTTCGAATTTTGAATGAGGTTTAATCTACAGAAATCAAACAACGGGGGCAAGTGCTAACGGCTAATTTTATTATTATCTTTTGAGGGGATTGTTTTGTCACCGGGCACGTGAATTATGCCCCATACGTCTGCATAGCCAAAGCCGCGTGTCTACGGCATCCTGCAAGTGTTTACCGGCTGAGCTTTACAGGGTATCGGGTGCTTCTACCCCGTGAATGGGTACAACAAATAAACCCATTCAAGGAAACAACAGGATCACCGTTCACGCTTTTTTATTGACTTTCAGGGTGTCGCATTAGAAATTACAAATTCGGTCTGAATTGCCGAGACATGATAACCTTCAAATAAGCAATCAGGACAAACGTCACATGAAACAAATCAACATCGCCATATTGGGTTGTGGCACGGTGGGAACCGGTGTGGCCCGCCTGCTGCTGGACAACAAAGATATCATTTCCGACCGTATCGGATGCAGCCTGCATCTTAAAACTGTGGCTGACCCCAATACGGAAACCGACCGGGGCATCGCCTTCGAACCCGGCATGCTGATCCCCGATGGGGCCGTTGCCATTGCCGATCCGGATGTGGATATCGTGGTGGAGACCATCGGCGGGGAGGGCATCGCCAAGCAGATGATTCTGGATGCCATCGCTGCGGGGAAGCATGTGGTTACGGCCAATAAGGCCCTTTTGGCCAAACACGGCAATGCGATCATCGCCGCAGCCAACGAAAAAAAGGTGGACCTGGGCTATGAAGCTAGTGTGGGCGGTTGCATGCCCATTATCAAGACCGTTCGCGAATCCCTGGTGGGCAACCGCATCAGCGCCATGACCGGTATTTTGAACGGCACCTGCAATTATATCTTGTCCAAGATCACCGACGAGGGAGTGGTTTTCGAAGCGGCCCTGGCCGAAGCCCAGAAAAAGGGATACGCCGAGGCCGATCCAACCCTGGACGTGGAAGGGTTCGATGCGGCCCATAAACTGGCGATTCTGTCGGCCTTGGCATTTGGCATGCGCATCAATTTCGAGGATGTCTACATTGAGGGCATATCCAAGATTACGCCGCTGGACATTGAGTTCGCCGCCCAGTTCGGCTACCGTATCAAGCTATTGGGTATTGCCAAGTTCGACGGCCGGTCGGTCGAGGCAAGGGTACACCCGACCATGATACCTTTCGATAACATGCTTTCCAATGTCAACAGCACCTTGAACGCCGTCAACGTTTCCGCCGATGCCGTCGAAGACATTATGCTGTACGGCCATGGGGCGGGCATGCTGCCTACGGCCAGTGCCGTGGTATCGGATCTGGCGGATATCGCCCGCAACATGATGATTGGTGGGGCCGGGCGGATGCCGGTGTTGGGATTCCAGCCGGACAAAATTCGGCCCATCGCGGTGATGCCTATGGATGATCTTGTTACCAATTACTACTTTCGTTTCGATGCCATGGACAACCCGGGCGTGCTGGCAACCATTTCCGGGATTCTGGGAAAAAATGCCATCAGCTTGAAGTTTGTTCACCAGAAAGGTCGCAAAACCAACGGTTCGGTTCCGGTGGTGATGCTGACACACCGTGCCCGTGAGGCAGATGTGAACCGTGCGCTGTCGGAAATCGGCGCTCTGGATGTCGTGCCCAGCAAACCCATGCTGGTTCGTATAGAAGATGAAAACGGACAGGAATAGCGGCGGCGATAGATGGGGCTTTCCCGGTTTTTTGTTGTAGAGAGAATCGCAGTCTGCCCAGTGTTGCAAAAGCCGGTTTTGATGCAACCATTGAATTAAAATGTAACGATCAGAGGAAAAATGAATATAATCTGTTCAGATCTGGAAGGTGTACTTGTACCGGAAATTTGGGTCAAGGTGGCCGAGCATACAGGGATCGACGATCTGCGTCTGACCACCCGCGATATTTCCGATTACGACGAACTCATGCAGCGGCGCCTGGCCATTCTTCGTAAACATGAACTCAAACTCAAAGATATCATCGACGTCATTGAAACCATGGAGCCGCTGCCCGGCGCTCTGGGATTTCTCGATGGATTGCGCACCCGTACCCAGGTTGTGGTGGTATCGGATACCTTCGTCGAGTTCGCCCGCCCCCTAATGGCCAAGCTGGGCTGGCCGACCATTTTGTGCCACAGCCTGACCGTTGATGAGAGCGGCGTTATCGCCGACTATAACCTACGCCAGGCCGACGGCAAACGCAAGGTGGCCGAGGCTTTTAAAAGACTTGACTATCAGGTCCTGGCCATGGGCGACTCCTATAACGACATCAGCATGCTCAAAGCGGCGGACAAAGGTTTTTTGTTCCGCCCCCCCCAGAACGTGATCGACGAATATCCCCAGTTTCCCGTGACGGAGACCTACGAGGCATTGGAAGAGTTGTTTGGTGAGTATATTATAGGATGATCGGCAATAGAAGGGTTCGGCGGTAAGCGCAGCCCTGGCTACGGACATTATTCATCGTTCACAGTTGAAGGATCATGAACACCTCTCTCTCTTTCACCACCAGCTACCGCGTCATCTATGGTGATACCGACACCATGGGCATCGCATACCACGCCAACTATTTGCGGTGGTTCGAGATGGGGCGTAATGAGCTGTTTCGGCACCTGGGCCTACCTTACAAGGAAGTCGAATCCCGCGGATTGTCTTTGCCGGTCTCCGAAGCGAAATGCAAGTATCACCGTCCGGCGCACTATGATGACATACTCTACATTCACACTACGGTGAACACCGGGTTTCGTGCCGGCCTGCAATTTGACTACACCATCACCAACAAGGATCAATCTGTTACCCATACCACGGGATACACCCGTCATGCCTTTGTCAATGAGGCGGGGAAAGTGGTACGGCCGCCGGCATTTATAAGGGAATTGATCAAGGGACGTGAGCCATGAAGCCCGAAAGGTCAAGGACTGGTGGGTTGCCCGTACATGATGCTCGAAAATGACTATGGACACAAAATCCTAAAGTAGGCGATTCCGAATTTAAACGGAAGTATTCAAGTAAAACATGGTTGAGAAGATTGGAAACGATGCAGACTTCAGCATCAAGTTGACCGGAGATGACACGTATGTTGTCTGGACATTGATGGGCAGGGTAATTGGATCGTCGTGTACCTGAATAATGAAGGTTGGCACTTTTACATCTTCAAACAGCTCCGGACATTCGGTCATCGCCCGTAACGTGGCATTTCCTGTTTAACTGGATGGCCAATCCCAAAAAGACTTAACGACCTACGCAGAGCAAATCGATTCTGGGGATCTCAATACCCTTCCTGATAACCGTATCGCCACATAAAACCGGTTCCGCCAGCAATTGCAACCCCATACGTGTGCTTGAATGGATATGGCGGGAATATTTACGCTTGACTTAATATAAAAATACTATACAATAAAAACATAATATAAATATTTTATTATGGTATTTTTTATAATGAAAATCAGCCAACAACAAAAAACAAAAAATAGACGTGCCATTATCCGGGCGGCGGTTGAGCTGATGACGGATAAGGGTGTCCGGGCGGCTACCATGCGTGAAGTGGCCCGTCGGGCCGGTCTCGGCGATGCCACCATTTATAATTATTTCCCGACCAAGGAGTCGATCCTGTTCGGTTACTATGAGGATCATGCAAAGGCTTGTATCAAGGAGCTCAAAGCCTTGGACGATTTTCATACCTTCACGCTCCAGGAGCAACTACAAACTCTTTTTGAGACCAGTCTGGCCTTGTTTCTCCCGGATCGCGGGTTTGTGGCTGCCAGCTTCGGCTCGGTCTGGTTGGGGGGCCGTCGCGGTTGGGGACGCATCAAACCGGTACGGGACGAATTTTTAAAGGCTATTTTGGATATGATCGGCGCGGCGGAGGAAGTCGGGGAGATTCCCGAGCAAGTATTCCGAGAGATGATCGGGCAATTTTATATGGACGCATACATCGCCATGGTCCTTTACTGGTTATCCGACAGGTCCGAAAAGTTCGGCAATACAACCCAGATCATGGACAGGGGGCTGGATCTGGCCTGTGCTCTGCTCAAGGCTGGAATCGCCAATAAGATGTTTGATCTGGCCATATTTTTATTCAAGAACCATGTGTTGAATCGAATGGGCCTTTTTCTGAATCCCTTGGAAGATAGCGGGAAAGTAAAACGTCATTTTATGGAAACCGAGAACAATGGATAAACTCCTGACCGGGAAGCTGGCGCGTTCCCTGGCAGGCGGGCACACCGCGGTCAAGGTCGGCGGCAAAATGCTCTCCTATTATGCCAAGCGCCCATTTCTCTCTAAGACGGGCCGGCACGAGGCCAAAACGGCGGCCAGTGCGGCCGGGGCCGAGACCTTGTTTCAAGGTTTGAGCCTGCTAAAGGGTACGGCCCTTAAAATCGCCCAGCAGCTTAGCCTGGAGATGGATATCCTGCCGGAAGCGGCATGCCGGGAATTGGCCAAGGCCTACCATCAGGTACCGCCCATCAACCGGGCATTGGTAAGAAAAGTGATCAAAGAGGGACTGGGAGCGCCACCCGAGGAGATTTTCAGCCACTTCGATCTAAAGGCCTTTGCTGCCGCCAGTCTGGGGCAGGTGCATCGGGGCATGGACACGGATCAGCGGAGCCTGGCCGTCAAAATCCAATATCCGGGTATCGCCGTCACCATCGAGAACGACCTGGCGCTCGTTCGTCAAATACTTCGCCCGATGGTTCAAAAAGAACATCTGATGCCGGTTTTACATGAGCTGGCGGCCCGGCTGCGTGAAGAGGTAGACTACCTTAAGGAAGCGGACAATCTGCGCTTTTTTTCGGACCATTTAAAGGTTGACGGGGTCCGTTATCCGGTTGTGTATCGCAGATATACTTCGCCAACCGTATTGACCGCCACACTGATGCCGGGCAAGCCTTTGGATCTATGGCTGAAAGACAATCCGGATCAGGCGGCCAAGGATCTGGTGGCCCGGCGGCTCAATAGTATCTTTGTTGAAGGTCTCTACGCCCTGAACGTTGTCCATGCCGACCCCAATCCTGGCAATTTTATTATCGCGGATGACCTGAGCATCGGTCTGGTTGATTTCGGCTGCATCAAACGACTATCCCCTTCTTTTGTTGAGCATTACCGGCGTTTGTCCCATGCATCCTCTCATCAATCCGGCGAAGAACACTTTCAGGAAATGGTGCATCTGGGATTCGTTCCCGAGGATCTGGATGAAAGCACGTTGGATGCAATCAGAGATATCCTGAATACTTTCAGTCATTGGTTCGGGCGCCTTTTCGCCGACGAATTGTTCGACTTCAATGCGCATGACGGTTTTATCTCCGAAGCCAAACGTTCCATCCGGCAATTTCATCGCCTGCGACGCCACCTGCGTGTGAACCCCGATTTTCTATTTCTGGATCGCACCCGTTACGGGCTTTTACGAATCTTCGAACAGATGGGCGCCCGGGTGGCCTTTCGCAATTCCTATGAATGGTAGAAACCGGAAGCGCCTCATCAGGAGGTGATCATATGTCCGCTGATATAGTCAAAAACTGGCCGATGATTCAGGCCCATTTCAGACGCACGATTCAGTCGAGCCGTTTTTACACCTTTGCTACCATCAATCCCGACGGCTCCCCCCATGTGGCCCCGTATGCTTCGCTGGTCCTCAACGACGATTGTACCGGATTTTACAGCGATGTATTTCCCAACCAAATGAGCCGTAACCTCAAGGCTGACCCCCGTATCTGTATTGTTGCCGTGCGTATGGGCTTCGGGCTTTGGTTCAAGGCGATTTTCAGTGGCCGTTTTATTGGCTGGCCGGGGATACGGTTGTATGGAACCGTTGGGCCATCCCGCAAAGGTACAACAAAGGAGATCGACCGCTGGCGAAGGCGGATGAAACGATTCAAGCGGATGAAAGGCTACAAAATTTTGTGGGCGGATGTCTCCACGGTCCGGGACATCCAGTTCCAGCGATTCGAGCCGGTACATTTGGGGACGATGACCCGGCATTTGGTCACGCAATGAAACCCGGTGACGGTTTTTGCCACGAATGAAAGGTTTTGTCAGTGGTTGTTTGGCGGGAGGTCCCGGTCCAATCCACCTATTTCCGAACAAAGGCTATTTTGGACTTTCGACATCAAAAAAGGGATTGAAGTCTCAAAATCGAATCCGGTTGTATTTTTACCGGCGATGCACATTTTCGTTCGAATGGTATCGAACAGGTCGTGAAATTATCCAGCCCCAATGGTTGCTACCGCCTTTTGCCTCTCAACGGATCAATATTTATTTCCCGTCACAATTTAAATTATTCACAACATTTGGGCATTCAACGAGAATCCTTGGCACACTGACAACTGTCTTGACAGCCGGATCGTTTCTTCATCACGACCCACGGTAGACACATGATATCCCCTCGCACAGAAATGCTGGCCTTTGTAATTTCTCTTCTGCCCCATGCAGGTTCGAGCTATGTGAATCGCGCTTTTGCCCTTCATATATCCGATGACCTGAAAAACCGAATACTTCGGGGGGATGGATAAAAGCATGTGTACATGATCATCCATCAAATATCCCTCAAGAACCTCACCCTCTCTTTGCTGCGCCAATTCGCGGAACACGTTCCCCAAATACTTTCTCAAATTGCCATAAAGCACCTTCCGCCGGCACTTCGGAATCCATGTGATATGGTAGTTGCATTCCCACGTATAATGATTTAAGGATTTAACATTACTCATGAAAGCCTCCTATCTGCAGAACTTTGAGCGGTTCACATGATTGGAGGCTTTCTTACAATCCCGGAATTGTCAAACTTTGGGAGTCCCCCGGCATAGCCGGGGGTTCACCTTTGGCCGATCTGTCGGAAAAGTTCGTTGGTCTGGGCTTCGGCTTGTTTCCTGGATTTGTGGTTCGTGTCGAAAATGAAGTGGTTTAACGAATCCGAGTGAAACGGAAGCACTTGTGAGGGGACTCCGGTGCCAGGGATAACTCGGTGCGGTAGACTCTGGTCTACATGATTAAAGCCGTGAAACGCTTGCCTTCCGGCTTTTTTCTTGACATACTCTAGCTGTAATCGCTCGTGGGATTCTTTTGAGATCCGCACGCGAGAATCAACATAAGAACAACCTATTCGTTGCACGTCCGAACGAAGCGCCGGAATGGAAAAAACAACGTAAAAAGGCGGCCCGATGAAGGCCGCCTTTTGTTGATGCTTAAAAACGATCAGGCACAGCAGGATCCCTGGGTGCCGCAACTGGTACAACCAGAGCCAAAGTCCAGGGCGCAATCCAGTTTGAACCCATGCATCTGGAAATCAACCTTGATGGGCTGGGCCTTCTCAAGAAAATCGGTATTGACGATGAACTGATAGCCATCCACGTCAAACGTTTTATCGGTATCGGCAGGCTCATCCAGAGCCATGGCCAGGCCGGGGCCGCCTCAGCCGCCTTCGTTGAGGAAAATCCGGATCGGTTTCACATCTTTCCCTTTGAAATATTCGGCGATTTGCTGGACTGCCGGCTGTGTGACTTCGAGCATGATACCCTCCTTAAAGTGAAAATCAGTCCGTAAATGGATACGGACAGTGTACGCGGTTGGTTTCAGGCAGTAAAACTAACCATGGGTATCGATTTTGTCAATCCCTTGCAGATAACGACTTCGATTTCGTCATTTGCGGTTACCCGACAAAGCACGTTCAAAGCCGACATGGAGGATGTTGGCGCTGGGGGTCACCGGATACATCAATGATATAAAAAAGCTAGGATTCGCCCCCGGATAAAAGGGCACGATTGTAAACATCCAAAAACTTGTCTGAAAACAGGACAAAAAGCACTTTTTCAGGCATGTCGTGACGTTCCAAAAAATCAATGCAGGTATTTACGGCGATTTTACACGCATCGGTCACGGGGTATCCGTACACCCCGCAACTGATTGCAGGAAAGGCGACGGATCGCAGGGCATGCTGCCTGGCCAGGGTCAGACTGTTTGTATAGCATTCAGCCAGCAAACGGGAATCTTCAAGACGGCCCTGGTAAACCGGCCCCACGGTGTGGATCACATGTTTTGCAGGCAGGCGATAGCCGCCGGTGATGCGGGCCTCGCCGGTGGGACAACCGCCGAGGGTGCGGCATTCGGCCAGCAGTTCGGGGCCTGCGGCGCGATGGATGGCGCCATCGACGCCACCGCCGCCCAGCAGTGTGTTGTTGGCCGCGTTGACGATGGCATCCACGGCCAAAGTTGTGATATCGCCCTGGCGGGCTTGCAACCGATCAATCGACAGGAACCGATTATCATTCATGCGTCTCCTCCCTCACATGGCTCTCATCACGCCCAGCTTACAAATCATACAATGTCTCGTCCCGCTCCGGCGCCCGGCGAGAGGTTCCGCCGTCCTTGCCCTTTTTCCCAGCCATCAAAAACGGGTCTTCATTTTCCAGTAGATCTCCCATCTCCGCCTCGATCTGTTCCGGATCCTCGCCGCTTTCCATCCGCCGCAGCGCCTCCTGCATGCCGTCGCCCAACGCCATACCGGTCATGTCCGTCAATTTGCGCATGAGATCGGCGGCCTGACGCGGATCGTCTTCATTGATACGGTCCGCTTCACCGGCCAGCATCTGCATGGCCTTTTCCATTTTGGACGCGTCAAAGGGCAGATCTTCACCGTCATCAGCCTCCTTGGCCTTACCGGTAAAGGCGAAGGCGGACATCTGGCGCTCCAGCTTTCTTTTTTTGCATCGCGGGCAGTCGGGCGTTTTGGAAGTATTGATCGTTTTTGAAAAAAAATTGAACAAGGTGTTGCAGCCCGGACAATAAAACTCATAAATCGGCATCTTCGCTCCATGGTCGAATGGTGTTCGAAATCTCGCGTTGCCAAGGGATCGCAGTAAAGTGCTACGGCTTCACCCCTGGCACCTTGACTCTGACTCCCCCCGGCTTTTGCAACGCTGGGTGTTACTGGGTGCGTATCCATAAATATTACGCAGCCGACCTGGTCCTGTCAACCGTACCTGCCGTATGAAAAATGTCCCAAGAATGTATAGAATTACTATAATTACAACATATTGTGGAACATTTCAATTCGATGCGAACGCTTCAGGCGGCAGTTGACTTGGTATCGGCCTTCTGCTATGGCAGCGACCAACTTGAAACGGTTAGTTTCGTGCCCGTCCGGAAATGGCCAAACACTAGTTTAAACATCAACACGTTGAAAGGAAAACGACTATGCAAAGAACGCTATCAATTGTCAAACCGGATGGCGTGGCCCGCGGCCTGATCGGAGAAGTCGTCAAACGCCTGGAGTCCAACGATCTCAAAATTATAGCCATGAAGATGATCCACATGACCAAGGCCCAGGCCGAAGGATTTTATGCGGTTCACCGCGAACGCCCCTTTTTCGGAGACCTGACCGATTTTATGTCTTCGGGACCGGCCGTGGTCATGGTTTTGGAAGGTGAAGATGCCATCTCCCGTTACCGGGATCTCATGGGCGCCACCAATTACAAAGATGCGGCCAAGGGCACCATCCGGCATGATTTCGCCACCGATATCGAGAAAAACGTGGTCCACGGTTCAGATGCCCCGGAGACCGCTGCGTTCGAAATCGGATATTTTTTCAATGCCTTTGAAATCAACCCGCGATGACCGTCGGCATTTCCCACGACAACGTCAGCATCATTTTGCAGCGGCCCCGCTATCCCGAAAATATCGGATCCGCTGCCCGGGCCATGTGCAATATGGGGTTCACCCGTCTGATCGTGGTGGATCCCGGGATCTGGGATGAAGTCCGCATCCGACGTCTGGCCACCCACACGGCGGAATCCGTTGTGGACAACATGAAGCGCTTCGACAACCTGGCCGATGCCCTGGCCCCATTCGGCCATGTGGTCGGGACCACCGCACGATTGGGCGGTCAGCGGCAGGTACTCAAGTCCCCCGATTTTCTCGCCCGGCACCTGATCCCCATATCCAGGAACAATGCGGTGGCCATCCTGTTCGGATCGGAGGACCGGGGGCTGACCAACGAAGATCTCAAATACTGCCACCAACTGGTCAACATTCCCACCGCAGGCTTCACATCGCTGAATCTGGCCCAGGCCGTCATGGTGATCTGCTATTGCCTCTCCACGGCCGCCACACCCGAGCCGCCCGCGTTCACGCCCCGCTTGGCCAAACGCATTGAACTGGATCAGATGTACACCAAACTGACCGACGCCCTGATTCGTATCGGATACGTTAAACCGGACAACCCCGATTATTGGATGATCCGCATCCGGCGTTTTTTCAGCCGGTTGCAGCTACGCGCCGGTGAGGTCAGCATGATCTGCGGAATCTGCAGGCAAATTCAGCGGTACGGTGACGAGGAATGAATATATGAATGATGGCAGACCGCTTCGCCGGGATGATTGAACGCATGCTTCGCCTGTCGTCCTTTCAGCTTACGTCCCTCTCCCTGCTTCAATTTTTTCTCATCGTCCACAGGCCCGCATCCCACCACCCTGCCCCGGTCTAACATTAATCGGTGTGTCATACACCCCGGCATCTCCTGCGCATGGTGCGTCACGAAAAGCAGGCTGGTATGTTCGCTGAGTCCGATGGATTCCACCAGGTTCAGCACCCTTCGTCGATTGGCCGCATCCAGACCACTGCATGGTTCGTCCAGGATCAGCACCTGAGGGGATTTGACCATGGCCCGGGCGATGAGAACCATCTGGCGTTGTCCCTGGGAAAGCTGGTCGAAAAAGGTCCCGGAACAGGCACCCAAGCCCAGCCGCTCTAACCATTCCCCCGCAATCCGCCGCTGGTCCGGTCCGCAATGGCGGTACAGACCCACCGAATCGAAAAAACCGGAACAGACCACATCCATGGCCGATATGCGTTTTTGATAGCCGCTGGCCAGGTCGTGACTGACCACCCCCAGCCGCCGTCGGACGGTTCCCAGGCTCTGCTCTGTGCCCCTTGATTTGCCGAAAAGCCGGATATGGTTGGCATGGACCTGCAGGCAGTCGCCAGTGATCAGCTTCAGCAGTGTGGATTTACCAGCACCGTTGGGTCCCGTAACGGCCCAATGCTCCCCTGTACGGACTGCCCAGGACAACCGGTCCAGCACAAGGCTATCGCCGTAGCGAACCGTTACCCGATGCATTTCGATCAATACATCGGACCCATTCGCCGGGGCATGGGCAGACAGTTTCACCGTTGATTGCGTTCTTAAAGGCAGGGCTGGATGCGATTCCGGCATGGTGGCTCCGGTAAGAACCAAAGGCGGAGCTGCCGGCCTTTTGTGGATCGGCCCGGCACATTCGATCCGTCCATCGGCCAGGGTCAACAGGTGGCTGGTGGTGCTGAGCATCTCCTCGGCCTGATGCACGATCAGGATCATGGTCAAACCGCAAACGGCCAGCTCGTCAAGCACGGCCTGCAGTTCACGCCGTCCGGATCCATCCAACCCTTCAAAAGGCTCGTCCAGAATCAGCAGCTTGGGTTGTTGAATCAGTTCTCGGGCCAGCAGGACACGGCTCATTTCACCGGTGGAAATCGCCATCAGCGGTTTGTCCATTAACGGCCCCAACCGCAGGCGGTTACCGATTTCCATGGCAGGGGGGACTGGGTCTTCGGTATGCGGTTGATGAAAAGGATGGCCGGCCAGCCACTGTCGGACCGTGGTGGCATCGTTGAAACGGCCGGCAAAACCACGTGATTGATCCAGCCGGCGTTCCTGACGCCATATTTCCCTGCGTTCGTCGCTGGACACGTAGGCGATCGCCTGGGTCGGTGTCAATACGCCAAAGCCGTGATACCGGATGGCGCCGCGCACTACGGGCAGCAATCCGGCAACAGCCTTGGCCAGGGTGGTCTTACCCGCTCCGTTGGGACCGGTCACGACCCATTGTTCGCCCAGATCGATCCGCCATGACGAACCGGCCAGCAGCCACCGGTCCCGGAGCCTTACCGTAATAGCATCGACGCTGATCAGGGGAACGGGCATGGCGCACCTAATGAATGCTGTCGATTTTGACCCATTAGGCAGCACTCAACTCACGGGCCACGGCATCACCCATGGCAGCAGTGCTCACAGACGGCCCGCCAGCGGCAATATCCGGGGTACGGATACCGGCTTCCAGCACCCGGGCCACGGCGGTGTCGACAGCATCGGCCGCATCCGCCTGCTTGAGGCTGTAGCGCAGCATCATGGCCGCAGACTGGATCTGGGCGATGGGATTGGCAATCCCCTTGCCGGCAATGTCCGGTGCGCTGCCCCCGGCCGGCTCGTACAGCCCGAAACCACTCTCGCTGATACTGGCCGACGGGAGCAGTCCCATGGAACCGGTGATCATGGCGCATTCGTCGGAAATGATGTCACCGAACATGTTACCACACAGCAAAACATCAAACTGGTGAGGGTCCTTGACCAGTTGCATGGCGGCATTGTCCACATAGATGTGACTCAGGGAGACATCCGGATAATCCAACGCTGTCTCGGTGACCACTTCTCGCCACAAAACCATGGTAGTCAGGACGTTGGCCTTATCCACCGAGGCAACCCGTCGGTTGCGCAATCTGGCGGCATCGAAGGCCGCTCGCGTAATGCGCTCGATCTCACCGCGGGTGTAGACCATGGTGTCGTAGGCCCGTTCATCGGGACCACTTCCTTCCCGGCCCTTGGGCTGGCCGAAGTAGATGTCCCCGGTCAGTTCCCGGACGCATAAAATATCGAATCCGTTTTTGACAATATCCGCATGCAGCGGGCTGGCCGCCGCCAATGCGGGAAAGACCTTGGCCGGACGCAGGTTGCAAAACAGATTGAAATGCTTCCTCAGGGGAAGCAATGCCCCGCGCTCGGGCTGTTCGGCGGGCGACAGGTGCTCCCACTTGGGTCCGCCCACGGACCCGAAAAGGATCGCATCGCTGTTTTCGCACAGCGCCAGGGTCTCATCGGGCAGGGCCCGGCCATGATTGTCGATGGCAATGCCGCCCACGTCGGCGGATTCATAAGATAACGGGAAACCAAAGGCGGCCTGGGCCGCATCCAATACCTTAAGGGCTTCCTTCATCACTTCGGGGCCGATCCCGTCTCCGGGCAAAACTGCAATTTGGCTCATTTATAACCATCCAAATTTATTTATAATGTTTACGATAGGAGCGGATCATAAAAGGTTGGGCCGGCTTTGTCAACCGAATGATGCAAATGCATTTTCCGCATCACTTTCCTTCGGACGATTTCGTCGCCTGCCGTCTTTTCTTCAGCAGCCAGTCAATGGCACCGGCGGGGTCCGGTTGGGCCATTGCGCGGTTATCCGTAGCCGTCTCTGGCCGGTCGGCGGAAGGATTCTGGGCAGGCGGCGTTTGTATGCCGGTCAGCCGAAGCACGGGTGGTTGGCTGGGTGTTCGCAGCGGCAGGAATTCGGTCGCATATCCATCCGGTCCGTCGGACGCATCCCGGGCTTGGGTGATGGTGCCGACGCTCTTGGCGGATTCTGCATCTTCGATCATTTTGGGCGCGTTTTCGGAGAGCTCGGCCGGTGGCCAGATGGTTTCACGGAGATCGACAGCCCACAGGACCATGCGCGATCCCCAGGATTCTGCAATCAGGTAGAGACCGCCGCCCCCCAGCATGAAGGTCAGAAGAAGCAGCCCCGCAAGCCGGCCCGGTGACAACCATGCCCAGCGTGAACGGGTAATGGGACGGTAGGTGGGGGGGTGGGCCGATGCGCGGATATTGTGGGATGTTTCCTGCGATGGGGCCTCTACGCTGAAGGAAATCCGGTCGCGGCACTGGCTGACAATCCGCCGGTTGATGGTCCGTTGGGCCAACTGTGAAGCGAAAAACATGGCCAGATCACAAATAATGTTGATCTGCCGGGGAAAACCGCTGGAAAAATCGTAGACTTCGTCCATGGCCGCACTGGAAAAGATTTCGTATCCGGCCCCGGCGACCTTCAAACGGTGGCGGATATAATCGCAGGTTTCATCCCGGTCCAAAGGGTCGATGTTATAGGTGATGGTGATTCGCCGCATCAGGGCCCGGTTTTCCGGTTGCAATAAAATGCCGTTGAATTCGTTCTGCCCCACGAAGAAGATGTTGAGCAGTTTACTATCCTGCCGTTCCAGATTGGAAAGCAACCGGATCTCTTCCATGAGATCATGTTTCAGACGCTGGGCTTCATCAATGATCAGCAATACCGATTTGTGTTCTCGATGCGCGTCGCTGAGAAACCGGCTGAAGGGTTCGAGAAAATCACTTTTGGTGCGTACCTCAATGGGCAAACCGAAATAACGGGACACCATGCGATAAAAATCGTATTTGCTCAGCCCGGGATCGGGTATCTTGGCCGTATAACCTTTATCCTGTACGTCGTTCACCAAGCGGTTGATGAGCGTGGTCTTTCCGGTACCCACATCTCCGGTCAACAGCAAGAAGCCCTTGTTGTCCATCACGCCGTATTTCAATGTGGACAGCGCTTCACGATGCTTTTTCCCCATCCACAGGAAGCTGGGATCCGTGGTGATCTGGAAAGGCTTTTTGTCCAGGTTGAAAAAAGAATCGTACATGAATCGTCCCGGTTCGGCAAATCAGGGTTGAAATACGGCCTCAATGGCATCGGCCACCGGATTGGGCTCATGGATAAAAGACGGCCCCGCACCTGTCGATGACACCGATGGGTTGAACCGCTGAACACATTTATAGCGATCCCAACCGGTTACCGTATATTTCAGGTCAACCGTTTTCCATGCAGGATGGCCGCTGCGTCGCAGCCAGTTCAGATTTTCTTTGATCAACGACGCCAGACGCCCGATGGTATAGCAATGCCGGTTGCGGAAATCATAAGCCACCATGACGGAACGGACCGCGACCGTTTCCACGGCGGTCTCCTGCCAGGGGTATCCCCCCGCCGGAATCGTCCAGACCGGATAAAATCCCCGGATATCCTTGTTGTCAACCGGAAGCAGATGCACATCGTCACCGGGAGCCAGGTCCGATGCAAGCCGCTCTGAAGGGAATCCGTCGATGATTATCATGGCATCGACGCGGCCTTCTTTGAGGGCCGCCAGGCTTTTTTCTTCGTCCATGCGTATCAGTTGCGCGGGAACGATGCCGGCAATTTCAAAGAGCAGCCGGCTGGTCAGGTAAGTCCCGTTGCGATCACTGCCCACGGCAATCCGTTTCCCCGCCATGTCCACGAAACGCCGGATCGATTTGTGGGCCAGCACGTGGACCGGTTGCATATGCAGCGGATAAACCCATTTGATTTTATCCGCGATGAGCTTCAACTCTGGATCGCCATCGACTTTGGCCACAAAGGCCAGCACATCGGATTGTACCAGGCCGATATGGTTTCCGGGACGCTGGTAGACGGCATAGATATTTTCAACGGCACCGGCCGAATTGAACACGGCCACATGCAGATCATGCTGTTTGGCCATGGCCTTGATATCCATGCCCATCTGGTGGGCGGTGCTTCTCGGGTTACCGGTAATCAGGCCCAGGAACTGCTGATCGGCGCCGACGGTCGCAGCAGTCAGCAGGCAGACAACCAGCACCGCACCGCGCCATGCCATTGCAAGAAAACGCTTGATCATGGGTCAAACCTCATTGCCGATAAATGGTCAAACGGCAACTCGGATGGGTATCGAAAAGTGCCCCGATGGTCTTTTGCGGCAGTCGATCTTTGAAACCGAATTTCTTTTCTTAGGTGTCTGGCCATGCGTGCCCTGGATTTTTACGGGACGATACGATCATTGGATGGTGTAAAAAACATGATAGAGGAGTATACATTCGAGGTCAATACCAAAGCGTTGCGTTGGAATCGACTTGGCGGCGGTCCAAAGGTGTTTGCCACAAAGAAGGAAAAATCACAGACGACAGGCATCGGAAATCACATCACCTGGCCCAACGGGCGGTCAGTGTTTGCCACCTCATGTTCCACCGGTGCACGGGTGTGTCTGATTTGCGGCGTTTCCCGATTCCGCCGCCGTTTCAGCCGGCTGTTTGTTCCACGGCCAGCGGCATGCGAAGAAACGCCAAAACGGCCGAACGGACAGGATCAGAATGAAAACCGCTGCGATCAGCTCGGCGGCATGGGGAATGGCCTCGCCGGCCTGGCCGACCACGGCCCGGGCGGAGACGCCAAGAAAGCGGTAAATCCCGTCTACCAACAATCCGAAAACCACCGCACAAATCGCAATGGCGCTCAGGTAAATGCCGGTTGCCCGACGCCCCAGAACGCGGACCAGTACGGTCAGTGAAGTGACATTGGTGGCCGGGCCGGTCATCAGAAAAACCAATGCCACCCCCGGGCTGACGCCCTGCAGGATCAAGGTGGCCGCGATGGGTGTCGAGGCCGTGGCACAGATGTAGATGGGGATGCCCACGCCCAACATGATCAGCATGGCACCCAGCCCGCCGCCCATGTACCGGCTCAACACGGATTCCGGTATCATCACCGTAATGATGCCGGACAGCAGCAACCCGACGAAAAACCACACCGCCAGATCACCCCACACATCGGTGAAAGCAAAACGGAAGCCGGCCCGGATCTTCTCAGCGGGATTGTGATGGTTGCGGTGAACTTCCGGAGAGCAGTTCACCCCGTCGCAACAACCATCCACCGGACAGGTAAGGTCCGGCGCGATCTGCCGATCGGCATCCGGCTTCTTCAGCAGGTTCTCGGAAATCCCAGCGGCAAAGGCGGTGACAAAAGCGGCCACCGGCCGCACGATGGTCATGATCGGATCCATCAGGGCATAGGTAATGGATATGGAATCCACCCCGGATTCAGGTGTGGAAATAAGAAATGAGGTCACGGCCCCATTGTTGGCCCCCTGTTTTTTAAGGGCCGCTGCGGCCGGCAGCACACCACAGGAACACAAGGGGATGGGAATGCCCATGAGCGAAGCCTTGAAAACCGACTTGAAACGTCCTTTCCCCAGGTGGCGCGATACCGCACCAGGATTGAGAAAAACACGCAACAGCCCACTGATGACCAGCCCGAAAATGATGAAAATCGCTGAATCGAGCAGTATCTCCCAGGATTCGAATAAAATGAGGCGGATCGGTGTCATTTTACATTGTCCCTTTCATCTTCATTCCTTATCGTTTGCGCTCTCATCGCGGTGATCCATTCCAGGGCTGACTGAGGCAAGGCGTTAACGGCGCGGCCGGTGGCCAGTGCCATATGGTATACCCGGGCACATTTTTCCAGCAATTCCGAATTTTTCCAAGCCTCGGCCAGTTTTTTACCCAGGCTCAGGGCGCCGTGGTTCTGCATGATGAAGCACTGGCAACCGTTTGTCACACTGCGCCGGACATGGTCCGCCAATTCCTGCGTACCGGAAAAAGCATAGGGAATCACGTCCACGGTTTCGCCGATGGTCATACAGACCTCATCGAACAGGGCCGGAATGGGCTGGTTGATCAGGGACAGAATGCTGGCGTAAGGCTGGTGGGTGTGGACCACGGCGCCCACATCGGCCCGCTGCCGGTAGATGCCCGCATGCATGCCAGTTTCGATGGACGGTTTGAGGGCGCCGTCAATGGGATTGAGATCTAAATCTATCACGCAAATATCCGCCGGTTTCAAATCCATATATGGCTTTGCCGATGGTGTGATCGCCAATGCGTCCGCATCGGCGAGGCGCACGGACACGTTGCCTCCCGCGCTGAGTTGAGACCCGAAATAGCCGTGCCGGCTGAGCCACTGGCAGCATTCGATAATTTCTTTGCGAACTTGAATGTAGGGATCCATGAATCTCCTTTTTTTACCTTATTTTTAAAGAAGCTTCAACCGGCCCCATTCACAGGCCCCGTCTCACGCCGGTCGAGGGCCCGACGAACCGCCTCGGCCAGGGCCTTCATACCTAAAGGTTTGCCCAGAATCTCGGTAACACCCTGGTCGGACCATGACCGATCCCGGATTCGGGTATTGTCTCCGGTGCACAAAATCACCGGCAGCGCGGGCTGAATGTGGCGTGCCCGCATAATGAGTTCTTCCCCGTTCATACCGGGCATGGACATGTCGGTGACGAGCAGATCGATCCGACCCTGCGCTGCAGAAATCATGGACAGCGCCTCCTGGGGATCGGCACATGTATTCACCTGGTATCCCAATCGTGTCAGGATTTGCTCACAGATTTCCACAATCATGGGCTCGTCGTCCACAAAGAGTATCCGTTCGCAGCCGGACGAAGGAATCCCCTTATCGGGGATGGCTTCATCTGCCGTTTCGTCGGCCAGTGGGAAATAGAGGCTGAATCGGGAACCCTGACCCGGTCGTGAAGTCAGATCAATGCCCCCACCGCAGCGCTGGATGATGCCGTGGACCACCGACAACCCCATACCCGTTCCTTTGTCGGGAGCTTTGGTAGTGTAATAGGGATCGAAAACTTTTCCCTGTTCGGATTCGGGTATACCGCTGCCCGTGTCGATGATATCGACGCGTATGAAGTCACCGGCCGGTACGGAGAGAATCGACTCCGCCAACGGCTGTTTCAGGCTCACATTCTCGGCCGCAACGGTAATCGAGCCACTATCGTCCTGCATGGCATGACCGGCATTGGTCAGCAGGTTGATCAACACCTGGTGGATCTGGGTGGCGTCGGCCCGGATGACGTCATCGGCCGCTGACAGGTTTGAATCAATTGCAATGCTCGCCGGCAGGGTCGCCCGCATGAAGATCAGCGCTTCGTTCACCAGCGGAAGCAGATGCAATGCCTTGAACACATGCTCATTTTTTCGGCTGAAGCCCAAAAGCTGCTGCACCACCTTTCTGGCCCGCAGAGAAGCCGTGCAGATTTTATCGATGTGCTGCCGAACCGCCTGGTCGCTTCCGGGATCGGCCCTGCACAATTCGGCGTTGCCCAAAATGATGCTGAGGATATTGTTGAAATCATGCGCCACACCGCCGGCCAGGGTGCCGATGGCCTCCATCTTCTGGGCCTGTTGGAGTTGAAGCAAAAGCGTGGACCGCTCCTTTTCGGCGGCTTTGATCGGCGTGACATCGATCAGGGAAACCATTACCTTGGACAACCCTTTCTCCAGACGGTTGATGACGACCTTGCGGATGAACAGGTGCAAGGTGTTGCCCTCAAAATCTCGATTGCGGGCCTCTCCCTCGTAATGATCCACGCCGCTGGAAAATGCCGCCACCTGTTCTACAAAATACCGATAGTCACCTTTTTCAAGAAAAATTCCCAGGGGGCCGCGCATGTGATGGACACTCTGAGCCCCATACAGATCGGCCGCGGCCTGGTTGACCCGGACGATGCGGACCCGTCTGGCCAAATCGGTGACAATATCGGGATGATCCATCAGATAGTTTCGAAGATCCGATACGCCGGAATCGATAAGCCGCTTGATGGGTGCCTCGATAGCGGAGAAGTCCTGGATGGAAATTCCGGTTGGTGACTGATCGAAAAGGGTACGATGAAAGGCTTCACTTTCTCTCAGTTTCCGTTCCCGCCGGACACGTCTGGTGATATCGATAAAGCGGAACGCGACCGCCACGATCTGCCGCTTTACGAGGACGGGGCTCATGCACAATTCAAAATGGAATCTGTCTGCTCCAGGGCCGGCTTGTTCAATCCGGCAGGTTTGGCTCTCCTCTTCCAGAACCACCCGTTTAAAACAGGCCCGGACCGAATCGTCGAATGCCGGAGGGATCATTCCCAGCAGATGCCGCCCCACGAGCTGGTCTTCGCTTAGCCCCATGAATGGGCGGTTCGCGTAGTTGATGTGACCATCCAAATCGGTAATCAACACCTGATCGGCCGCATTTTCAGTCAACGACCGCCACTTTTCTTCGGACTCTCGCAGGGCCGCCTCGTAACACCGGCTGCGGGTGACATCCTGGGCGATGAAGGCCTTCAAATCGCCGATCTTACCGGATCTTTGGATACTGAACATGCGGGCGTGAATCCATCGGATTTCACCACTTTCACGAAAAATACGAAATTCGGGGAATGATTCTGTATCGGTCACGCCGGCCTTCGCCTTTTCACAGAACTGCCGCACGGCGTCCAGATCCATGGGGTGGACCTTTTCCATCCAAGCCATGGGGTTTGCGACCAAACGTTCGCGGGATTCACCCCAAACCTGTTCATAGGCCCGACTGACGTATTCCAGCCGGGCGAAGTCGGCCGAGGCCACCCAGATGACCTCGCGGATATTTTCGATGATCCGCCTGAACGAAAACCGACACGAAGAAACCATTGCTTTCGCCATATTTCACTTTCTGGCCTATGATCCGGCAGCCAACCGCAACCGATGGCAAATTCGTTGGATGCGCCACCACCCTGAAAAGTGACAAGTTCGCCTACTTAGTGTCTGTCCAGAAATAGGCAAATTGGCCATTTCCGGTGGGGCACTACCTATAAATTATCACAGTCTTTATGGCATTGCCAGTACCACATTGTTTAGACTGCAAACTACGTCGTAGGCTGCCGTGCCTGAATGTGGGGGTAAGCTGAATCCTTGCCCCACTGGACCTTCAACCCCATGAACCCCAAACGCAAAAAAAATATTTTTTCCATTGACAAACACCCGACCACCATGTATATTCATCTTTTATTTAATTGGGCCGTTAACTCAGTCGGTAGAGTATCTGCCTTTTAAGCAGAGAGTCGTTGGTTCGAGCCCAACACGGCCCACCAGATGTGAAAAAGATTGCGTCCCCATCGTCTAGCCTGGCCCAGGACACCGGCCTTTCACGCCGGCGACAGGGGTTCGAATCCCCTTGGGGACGCCACTTTACAACGGAACACCCTTTGTATTGGCCGCTTGGGAAGAGCTCCTCCCAAGCGGCTTTTTTTGTTTGTTTATTGAATTAAGAACAGATTCTTCTCCACGTCGTTAAACGGCGCCTCCACGCCGCCATGAGCGCTTGGGCCGGCGACCATCTTTGAATCCGATCATAAAATAAAAAAAGCTTACTCCATTTTTATGCCACGATCGAGAAAAACGCAGGCCGAGTTTCTTTTCCGAAAGCGTGGCGGCCATACTTGGCCTGTTTTTTTTACAGGCGGTTGTGTTTATCGATGCGCGTGGCGAATCTTTCGTCTTCTTTCATGTTCCCGGGGAAGCGGCCATCCTTGAAAAGCCTTACATCAATTGCCTCATCGAACATGACCGCCAATCCCTCGGGCTCACTGCGCACCACGGTTCCTATGAGGCTCAGATTTTTTTCAAAAGCGAATATGGGAAATTGAATGTTGATCCGTCCACCTTGCCGAACCCGCTGTTTGGTCCTGATGAATACACCGCCGGCACCAACATCTCTTGTCAAGTCACGAAATTTTCCTTCTTTAGCGGAACATTTTGTGCTGAACACGGCTGCATACCTGGGGTATTGTCTCCGATGGGGTATGGTATTCATGGGCGGTTCACCTTCTCTCGTAACTTACCGGAGCTTTTAAACGTCACCACCCGCCTGGCCGGTAACATGGCATCTTCTCCGGTGGCCGGATTCCGCCCTTTCCGCTCTTTCTTGTCTTTTACGCAGAACTTGCCAAAACCGGATACCAGGATATCATCCCCGGAAGCCAGCGTAGATTTCATAATTTCCAGAAAGGTTTCAGTTATTTCCCGTGCCGGATTCTGGAGAAAGCCAAGCTCGTTTTGAATGCGGTCTGCGATATCTTTTTTGGTCAGTGTCATGGAGATGCTCCCTTTGTTTTTTTACAACGCATTGGCTGCTGTTACGCCGCGAACATGTATCCCGAATCGTGATTTTGAGGATGAAAGGCGCAACGGCTACACGTTCGCAGAGATTGTTTTGGGTGTCAAGGCATTGGTTTCCTTGCCGAGGGCGTTAGATCGAAAATCACTTTCGAAACCGAATTCGAAATGCCGGGGTTGTTTGAAAAACTTCGGAAAGGAATCGATTTCGGCCAGAATCAAAATTTCCATTTGACGAGAAAAATTTTAATGTTTCCAATGATCCTCTTTTTTAAGCATATCGACAGGCCGTGGAATTTTTGTTTGCTGCATGAAAATCGGTATCTGTATAGAATTAAAGCATTTCTTATTTTCTGGCGACTTGTTGCAGTTTTTTCGACAGAAGATGATGGACGTTTACGGGGGCGTGGGCCATAAAAATTCACTTGATTTTAATTTTTCACATGATATGGCAATTTTATTATCAAGGTCCGCCGGTCTTGGCGGCCCGGTTTCTTGCCAAGGGGGTGCCTGTTCGTTACAACAATACCCTTAGTGTCATGTCATACTTGAAATGTTAGTATAATATGGTATGGTTAATAAAAACGGAGGAGACCATGCCTAAAATCAAGTACAAATTCTCACTAACTC
>PDWJ01001142.1_pt1 | contig 48752 bp, 59 predicted proteins | sample 1430881 | NCBI WGS metagenome assembly PDWJ01 (sample SAMN01162460, study PRJNA174530) | Oral metagenome, whole genome shotgun sequencing project. | biome: Marine environment; feature: Marine mammal; material: Swab sample of the gingival sulcus; isolation source: swab sample of gingival sulcus...
GGGGCAATTTGGAGGGAAGCGCTGGAAACCGCCCCCAAAGGTAAGGTAACTGCATCTCATGTAAAGAAAAAGGTAAAGGAATACATTGGCGAAAGCATTAAAGCCAAACGGAAAAGAGTCAAAAAACAGATTACCCAGACTGCCAGTGAAGAATTTGTCGATCTTATAAACCAGCTCTGTGGACTGATCGCTTACGGGCGGAGCCTTAATTACAAAAGTAGTCCACGCAATGAAACCTGTCACCTTGAAAATTGATTTTAAAGGTGTAAAGGGCATAAAGACAGCTGTTGTCCTTCACATTTTCTGCAACCTGCCTGGATGGCAAAGAGGTTAAATACCCGGACGACGGCTAGGCAAAAGCGACTATAATAAAAGAGCCCAAGGATTCATGCCCATTGGGTGCGATGTATAGCGAGGACGTGTGATTATTTACTGTCAGGAAAAGTGGTATTGGGGAAAAATGAAAAAGGGGCTCAACTGCATGTCTAACCCCTTGAAATTACTGGTGCCCAGAGCGAGAGTCGAACTCGCACAGAGAGAACTCCGAGGGATTTTAAGTTTTACGAGCCTAGCGGTTATCTTTCTGTTTTCTCACTATTGTTTTCTGTGATTATTCCCGACGGTCGGGGTGGAATTTGTCCAGTTCGGCTTTCAGGGACTCTGCCGCAAGGTGGGAATAACGCTCCGTGGTTGTGCTGGTAGAGTGTCCCATTGCCTGCTGCAGGTGCTTTAAATTAACCCCTGATTCAGTGGCGTGCAGGCCGTATGCGTGGCGGAACAGGTGAGGGTGGATATGTCTACTTACGCCGGCTCTTTTTTTTGCCCATTCGATGCTTGCTCGCAGATCCTTGTATGGCTTGCCGTCTTCTTTCGGCCAGAGCAGTCCGCTCTCAATTTCCTTGATTCGTTTATCAAGTATGTGGTGTAAGCTGTCGATAATAGGGACAACTCTCTGCTTGTTTCCCTTGCCGGTGACAAAAAATAATCCACGGTCAATGTACACCTGCTCAGCTCTCATATATATGGCCTCCGAGGATCTGAGCCCGGCCAGGTACATGCAGGCAAACAGGCCGCATTTAGGCCAGTCCATGCTGTTGATGATGGCTAGCATCTCAATGCGTGACGGGACGTCAGGGTAGGGCGCTCGGGTCAGTTTCGGCGGGAATCGCTTGATTTTTACAGCCTGGCAATAGCCCATTTCATGCGCCCATTTGCAAAAACTGGAGAGCGCTGCCAGCTCCTTATTGATAGTGGAGTGCGTGACTGACTGCAGCCGTTCCTGCTTGTACTGATCGACCAGGGCAGGGGTGATGCTGGTAAACAGATATTTCCCAAAAAACAGCAACAAGAGCCGCAAACTTCTCCTTGTTCTTTCAGCTCCTGACTCCTGATGATCCATGGCGTATGAGGCGATAAAATCAGGGGCGGCCTGGGACAAAGTAGGAAACTCTGAGATCTGGTGCTGCCGGTTTTGTCTGCGGAGTTTTGCCTCAATGGCTGCGGCCTGGGCCTCTGTCCCCTTGACAGAGTGGTACTTGTCTTTCCCTTTGCGACCACCAGGTTGGTACCTGATTTGCCACCACCCTGGCCCTTTGGTTGGGTGTTGCTTGTATGACATCGATGGTTATTTCATCTCAAGGTCAAACGATTTGTCATCAGGATAGTAGATATACGATTCGACCAGGAGTAAGCTTTCCGGATTTTCCATATACCCTTCCTGCCGCCATCGCCTGGGGATGGGGTCAACGCTGGGTCTGGCAATAAGGGCCTGTACGCCTTGTTCTGTTGTCGGGTATTTTCCGTTATCAAGCTTGTATAATTGCAGTCCGGTAATAATAGCTTTCTTTATGATTTCTTTTTTTATCCCGTCAGCAGCTTCTGCCATGGCGTCCTGAAAGACGAGTGATTCGTTGATTTTGACGGCAATTTCGGTGGTGGGGTATTTTTCTATTATCTTTTCATATAGGCTTCTTGCCTGTTCAACATTACCATCTCGTTGCTCTACCATTGCCTCGTTGTACAGGGCCCTGGCCTTTTCTTCTGGATCGCCACAACCAGAGAGCAACAGGCCAATAACGACCATTGCTGCAAAAATTAATTGTGTTTTCATTATTTTTGTCCTTTTTCTCTAATTAAGTGCATCGCCTTCTCGGTTCTTTGAATTTTTCTAGTGTAATAATATTGTCTAATAATCTTTGCTTATTACATCGATAACAACCTGTGCCTTCCCTTTTTGCATTTTTTTGCATACAATGACATTTGGGGAACTCAATTATCTGTGCCATTTGCTTGGTTTTATTTTAATTTTTTGCTCATTTTCATGTATTTCCATTCTCTGAAATCTGGGCAGCCTTCCTCCAGTTTTTGGAAACCAGTTTCAATGTCTATGTGGGTTGTGCCGAACTCTTCTTCTATCCATTCAATAAATATTCCCAGTCTGCCCATAGCGCGTTGCTGAAAGACAGAACCAGCCAGTCTGTCCTGTTCGGGGCGGTATTCCCTTGTTGGTTCGGCTGTTTGAATGCCCTCTCCTAGGAGTTCGCTGATTGACTTGTTTGCTACTTTTGCAATTTTTTGCAATGTGGTAGTGCCAGGAACTTCTCCAGTCTGGCACTTGCGAACAGTTGATTCAGAAAAGCCGCACTTGGCCCCGAAGGCAACATTATTCATTTCACCTTGCAGCGAAATAAAGATATCTCGAAAGTGTTTATTAATATTTCCTTTGCCCTTTTTTGTCTTTGATTTCAATATCTTAAAAGCCTGCTCGTTTTAATACGTGAAAAAAAACGTTGACTCTCGTTTTTTTTCACGATACGTTTTCGTTAATCAATCATTCAAAAAGGAGCTGCCATGAAAGATTTAATAGGCAAAAAATGATCATTGTCGAGCTTGCCAATGGCGTTTCCGTTGATCTTGACCAGGTTTATTTCGATGATCCTGGTCAAAATAATCAATCGTCCCTGTTGGCCAATCCTGCAACAATGAAGCTGACAGGCCTCAGAACTGTAGTTGGCCATCAAAAGCCTGTCGGGAAAATATTATTCCCCGAAGTGCTTCCCTGGCTGCTCCAGGGAACGCTTGGCTGGCTCGGTCAGTTTAAAATACAGCGCCCCCGTGCCGATGTTGATGCATAGCACATCACCATCTGCCACCAGCGCAATGTCCAGCGCCTCTGGTAAAATCTGCATGGAGCTTTCCAGGTTCCAGGCAAGTTTTTCCTGTACTGTTTCAGGATCGATGTTTTTTACAGCATCCTGGCTGGACAGGATCAGTGATGCAGCCATGGCAGGGGCCTGCATGGTCTCGAAAACAACTTCCACCTGCTCTTCCCTGTTGGAGGCGATCAGCGCCATCCATTCAGGATTTTCGCCAAAAGCGCTTTCAAGAGTTTTGGCTACTATTCTTTTTGTCTTCATGCCTGCTCCTTTTTGTGGGCAAAAAAAAACACCCCACCCTTGCATATTACTGTGTCGTCGCCTGGCAGCTTCTTTTCACAGTAGCAAGGGAGGGGCTTTTTGTCAAAAGTTTGCAGGTTACATCTTTTCATACTGTAACCGTAGCACCTTCAGGAGTAGCGGAAAATGAATAAGTTACCCCGCAATATTCACGAGGCCCGGACGCTTAAAGAGGCCTTGCACGACACCATACACCGCCATCCAACTCTTTCGGTTGAAGCCATTGCCGAAGAGTTGAACATGACGGCCTCGTATCTCAACCGGGCCGCCCTGCCTGACAAAGACACAGAGGGCGATCAGGCAAGCGGTGTTCGCTTCCCCCTCAAGCAGCTGGTGCCGCTTATTCGCGCTACAGGCGACTATTCCACCCTGGATTTTATCGAGCGCAAGCTGGGCCGCGTGGCCTTTGAACTGCCAAAGGATATTACGGCCAGCACTCTCCCTATGGACTCCATTAAGGCTGCCGCTGAGTTTGGGGAGTTGATGGGAGCCATTGAGCAGTCTGTTAAGGATGGCCAACTTTCTCGCGCTGAAAAAGAACGCATTGAAAAAGAGGGGTGGGAGGCTGTCCGCGCAATCATACGCATACTGGTTGCCTGCAGCGAGTAATTGATATGACTACCGAGCAGCTTCTCAGGGAGATATACCAGCAGAACAGGCAGATCATTGCCCGGCTGGATGCCCTGGAGAGCCGTCAAACAGTTGAGGTTGATCCATCAGAGGTTGATATCGAAGAGGAGATTAACGAGGCGCTGCTGCTCGGGTGGGATCTCGGCGATTATCTTGATTGGCGTAACAAGCACGGCATCCCGAGAGTGGTGCCACGACCACAGAGGGTGTCATGATTAAAGAGTGTATGGCTGTAGTTGTTTGGTTCTGCATATGCCTGGCCTGTACCGGCCTTTTCTTCACCGAGCTTGACCGGCTTGCTGCGCGTCCCGCTCAGCCCTTTCCTGACGTATCCATAGCGGTCACTCCATCCGCGACCCCTGGCCCGGAGGCAAGCATAAGCGGGACACCTCCAGGCCGTTTATTGAGGGGTGAGCAATGATATACCTGGAAACTCTTGACGATGCACACGTTGAGCAGATGCTCAAGGACCTGCCAAAGACAGCTGGCCGGGCTGCAGAAGTGGCCCTGGACAAGACCGCCAAAGAGATAAAAGAGTCAGTGTACGGCAACATGAAGGGCGTGTTTGACAGTCCAACCAGATACACGCTTAACAGCCTTAAAGTTACGCCGACACGCAACCACAATATGGAGGCCAGTGTCTGGTTTAAAGACCCTGACAGGATGGGGCAGCATTACCTGGTGCCACAGGTCGAGGGTGAAGCGCGAAAGCACAAAGGCTTTGAACGCGCCCTGGGCGACACAATGTTTGTTCCGGGCCAGGGGGTTAGGCTTAACAAGGCCGGTAATATCAGTATCGGCCAGATCAGACAAATCCTTTCTGTGCTTGGCAAGGCAGAGTTGACCGCCGGCTATAACGCCAACATTACCAGCAGGTCCCGCAAGCGTAACACCAAAGAGCGGGACTATTTCTTCCTGCCACGCAAGCATGGCAGCCTTTACCCAGGCGTGTATAAGCGCAAAGCTCAAAAAGGCAGCGGCCTCGGTAGAGCGAATAAGTACCGGGCAGACAAGTCCAGATCGTACCAAAAAGGTCAGACCCGAGGGCGGTATTCCTCTGTTATCCAGGCAAGAGGTATCAAGCCTATCCTGATCAAAGGCCGGCAGCGTAATCCTTACAAGCCACGCCTGGACTTCTACGGCATTGCCGAGAAAGTATATGCCAGACGCTTCCGCAAGCTCTTTGACGTAGAGCTCAACAGGTTGCTGGGTTGATATCGATGCTGCTCTTTCCCTTATATCCCTATCAAACTGTCAAAGCAAAGTGCAACGCGACCGAGGCGTGGGTCCTTCTGAGCCCCGCCGGCGTGCGGGTATTTCGCGCCCCGGTTTTTGGCTCCATATGGAAAAAAATGTTGATTGAAAAAATGAAAGTTAGTGGCTGGCAAAAGCGTTGCCGGGCTGGGTGGATTTATGCGGCTGGTTGATCAGATAAACAGCCAGCAGCGGCGGGCAGCTGCTCCGGATCCGAACGAGGTGGAGAGCAAGTACGTCATGGATTGTCTTGTCACTGATAACGAGGGCGACGGCATGTTGTTTGCCTCGTTGTTCGAAAATAAGCTGCTCTATTCCTCGGCCTGCGACTCCTGGTATGTGTGGCGAGGGCATGTCTGGCAGCGTGACAAGCTTAATATGGTGCTCGGGCTGGTGCGATATGTCACCGAGCGGTACGGCCAGGAGATTGTTGCTCTGGAGGAGCGCATCGAGACCTCCAAACAGAAGAATGACGAGGAAGATCACAAAATCTTTGCCAAAGCCTGGAACGGTAAAATAGACAAGCTCCAGAAAAAAATCAAGGCATTGCGCCAGCCTCGTGGCCGTACCGCCTGCCTGCAGTTCGCCTCCAGCCACTACGGCAACCCCTTTGCCATCGAGGGCAACGAGTTTGACCACAACCCCTGGCTGCTGGGTGTGCAAAACGGGGTGGTGGATCTCAGATCCGGTGAGCTGTACCCAGGTGAGCCCGGCCAGCTGGTGAGCAAACAGTGCTCTTGTGATTTTATCGGCCTGGATGCCTGCAAAAGCAGTGACTGGCGCCAGTTCCTGCTGGACATCTACAACGACGACGAGGAGATGATCCTTTTTCTGCAGATGCTCCTGGGCTACGGTATAACAGGGCTCACCACTGAGCATGTTTTCCCGTTTTTCCTAGGTCGGGGCCGCAACGGTAAGTCACTCCTAGTCAACTCACTGGTGCGGGTCCTGGGCGATTATGCCGCAATTATCCCCTCTGAACTATTCCTGAAATCAAACCAGCCACGCAGCGCCAACCAGACCGACCCTGCCATAATGAAACTGGAAGGTCTGCGCCTTGCCGTGTCGTCTGAGGTAGAGGAAGGGGCGCGCTTTTCCGCGCAACAGGTCAAGCGGCTGACCGGGGGCGATATCCTGGAGGGACGCAACCCATACGACCGAGAACTGCGCAACTTCGAGCCGACCCACATCTGCCTGATGATCGGCAACCATGAGCCCATCCCCCCATCAGGGGATCCAGCCTTTTGGGATCGCACGTTTTTGCTCAAGCATCCGGTTCGCTTTGTCAAGGCAGAGCCGGACCCGGAAAAAAACGAGCGCCTGGCGGATCCGGGGATCGAGGCCCGGCTCCAGCAAATGGACGAGCAGATCCTCTGCTGGCTGGTTGAGGGCTGCCTGCTCTGGCAAGCCAATGGCAAACGGCTGCAGCCGCCGGCCTCGGTGCTTAAGGCAACCCAGGAATACATGGAGGATGCTGACGTGGTCGGCCAGTTCATTGACGCCTGCTGCCTGCGCAACGCTGATCAGGATATCGGCGCCACCACCCTGTACCTGGCTTTTGTCGAGTGGTGGCTCGAAAAAGTGGACAGCCGCAAAAACAAGGTGCCGTCGCAGCGTGCCTTTGGCAAGTGGATGAACGGCACAGGCGAGTTTCAGCGCAAGAAAAAGGTCTTCGGCATCGTGTATCAGGGGCTCCAGCTCAACCTTGACTGGCAAAACAAGATGCTGCAGGCCGCAGCAGGACGTGAGGATGCACCTTATGGATGAAATGCAGGGAAAACACAGGAAAGTCTCTAACCCCTTGGGGAAAATGTTTTGTGTATTCTTATAAAGTATCATTCATATCATTCAAAAAAGAATAAAGAGAATAGGAAATGCCTGATTTATTGGAACTAATGAGCATGCATGGTTATCAGCCCCGAAAGTGCAGCACGGTGCATGGAGGTGAATATTCATCCGGCTGCCCGGTCTGTGGTGACGGTGGCAAGGGTGCGGCAAGTGACCGGTTCCATATCTGGCCTGCGCGTCCGGTCGACGGTCTGGCCAGGGTGGGCCGGTACTGGTGCCGCCAGTGCGGGATCTCCGGCGATGCGATCTCCTTTCTACAGACCGTGGACGGCATGACCTTCCCCGCTGCCTGCAGCGAGCTGGGCATTGTCCTGCCGAATAAAAAGACCTACCAGAAACCAAAACGGTACCAGCCCGCGCCAGAGCGCCGGGATCCCAAAGGCGACTGGAAGCCAACGGCCTACCCTTTGCCCTGCGAGACCTGGCAGCTTAAGGCGGAAAACCTGCTGGCCGACTGCCAGGAGCGCCTGGCCGGTGACAAAGAGGCCATGGAATGGCTGGAAGCCCGCGGCATAAACCGGCCCATGGCCCAGCTGTATGGCCTTGGGTATAACGAGTCCAGCAAGGGCAAAGACCGATACCGGCCCTGGCATATCTGGGGGCTGCCCGTCAAGCAGCAAAACGGCAAGGAAAAGCGCCTCTGGCTGCCACGCGGCTGGGTAATCCCCTGCCGCAATGAGGACGGCCTGCTTACCCAGCTGCGGATCCGCAGGCTGGCAGAAGATATCGCCCGTTTTGGTGAGCGCATCAAATACCTGCCCATTGACGGCAGCAGCCCGGCCACCCTGGTGCTGCATCCTGGTGCCGAGGTTTTTGTGGTCGTGGAATCCGGCTTTGACGCCATCCTGCTGGCCGGGGTGATGTGCGGCAAGGTCGGCGCGGTCTGCACCTGGAACAGTTCGGCCAGGCCTGATGCCCGCGCCCATGCCCTGCTGTCCTCTGCCTCCTGCATCCTGGGCGCGCTGGACTACGACCAGGGCGGCGACCGTGAACAGCAGTGGTGGGCTGGACGGTACAAGCAATACCGACGCCTGCCCCCGTTGCCTGGCGGGGCCAAGGACCCTGGTGATGCGTACCAGGCCGGCGCTGATCTGCGAAAGTGGATCGTTGCCGGTATGCCTGCCGGCCTGCGCCTCAAGCTGAAACTTGCCGGGGATGTGCAGCCGCCGAAAAAGGTGATTGTACAGGAAAAGGTGGCGCCGGAAGAACAGGCGCCAAAGGTGGTGGAGCTGGAGCTGGTGGACGGCAAGACCATCTATGTCACCAATGATCCACAAGCCTGGCAGCAGCTGCAGGATGAGGGCAAAGTGGCTTTTTCCGAAAACGAGCTGGAGCGGCTCAAGACCGCGACCATGGGCATGGACGAGGAAGAACGCCTTGCTGCAGGCATGCGGGCTATTGAGGCGAAAGAGGTTTTTGGCGGCTATATCCGGGCCGGGAGGGTTGTCTGATGGGTGCCCCTGTGAACGAGGAAAAGTCTGCCTGGCGGCGAACAAGTGCCCAGCAGTCCCTGGAAGCTTCAGTGATCAAGCAGTGCCCTATAACCGGCGGGCTGCCCACCAGGATGACCCGCTCGACCTTTGAGCGGATGTGTAATGGCCAGCGGGACGGATTGAAAAAGCAAGGCAACTTTGCCGGGAAACGAAGCCGGAAAACCTGGTGCGAGGTATGCCGGGGCAAGCAGATCCCGGCGGAAGTTGAATTCATTGAAGTTGAATTAATAAAAATGGAAGGAAGCATGGGAAAAGAAATCTGTGAACAATGCGGGGCCAAAGTTGAGAAGCTGTACAGCTCAAGCGGCAAAAAAACCTGCTCAAGCTGCCAGAAGCTCAGGCAGTATGTCAAGGCCAGGCCGGAGGTGGCGGAGGCGGTGCTGGGAAAGGTGCAGGGGACGGGTGAAGAAAAGCCGCGATATGACGAGAGGGATGCGCTTAACGCGCGGAGCATTCGTAAGGCGTTGGAGTTGCCCGCTTCATGGCCAGTGACCAGGGTGCTGGATATTGTCGGCGGCTTGTTGACCAGCCTTGAGATCATGGCCGCTCAGAAAGAGGAAGCGCTGGCGCATGAACTGGGCATTGTGAAAGGGGATTTGCTTGATGCCCGAGAACTTTTGAAGGGGGCGGCTGAGTTTAACGAGGAAAAATCCGCTGAAATAGAAGCGCTTATGGCAGCGTTGGATATGCCTGCGGACACCACATTAACTGACGTGTTAAAAGAGGTGGCTGAACTGGATGAGGTTCTGGAAAGGTATCGAAAAACTATTGAGAAACAGGCCGCTGAGATTGCCCGGCTTGATCAGGAGCTGTTTGATCAGGCGAGGCTGGTGATACAGCTGCGGGAGCAGATAGATTTTCCGGCGGACAATTTGTCCAGCGGCGAACGCCAGGCATTCGATCTTGCTTTGGCTGTCATCCGTGGAGACGGCGATGTCCTTGCCGACCAGCTTGAGCTTATGCGGGGGGCGGCGTGATGGGTGTGCCAAAACTCAAAGCAAAGGCGGAGCGAAATTATCGCAAGGGCGGCACCAGCAGGCATTGCTCGGACTGTAACCATTTTGTCCCTGAATTCAAATTTGTCGGCGCTGGCCGTACGCTGCGCGCCGAGCCCCGCTGCAGACTTATCGGCCTGGAGCCTGGGCGGATGTATTATGTTGGCCCGTCGTATCTCTGTGATGATTATGACAATTCGATTAAGCTGGCCAGGATCAAGAGGGAAATATGACCACAACAGAACTTATCCAAAAATATGAAAGATGGGAAAAACTACGAATATATCGGAACATCGTGACGGCAATTTCCCATCTTAATCTGCAGACCATGGAGGTGGAGGTTTCAGTCTCTTTTCGCTCAAAAGGCCTTTGCATCAAGATTACCGCATTTTGTTTATTTAGTGACAATACAACTTTGCATATTTTTGATTTTTACAATCCTGAATGTGCTGAGAGGGCGGCGCGAGAGGCGGTAAGGCTGCTGCGGCAAGACAAGTATGAAATACTTGCCAAGGCCGGATTTTCTGAGCTTTGTTTGCATGATCATCCAATCCAAGTGGAAGCGAGGCAGGCCCATGCTGATTAACACAGTCAAAGAGCTGATCGACGCCGCTGAACCTATTGCCATGCAGCACGATGAAGAGCCGGACGAATACGTGGTCCCGGCAGAGTGCATTGAGGATCTGCGCCAGGCGTTGGTTGAGGCAGAGGGCAGCCATGAGTAAAGCGTCCCGCCAGTCTCTCGTCCTGCTGGCCATTGTCAACGGCGTTTTTTTGACTGCGGCTGAATGTGAAGAAGCGGCAGCCTGCATGGCGACCATCGAGTATGGCAAGGATATCAGCACCAGGCTGATACATGCCTACCCTGAGACTGGCGACGCGGGCAAGAATATGCGCTGGATGACCGAGCGGCTGCATCAGGCTGACTATTGCCTGAACAGGCGGGTACCGTATACTCTGGTGCAGCTGGTGAGCATTGGCCAGATGATCATGGCTGATCTGTCCGGGATGATCCGGGACCGGCGCAAGCTGGATATGCTGGAGCCGGTGATAGAGGCCCTGGACGGGTTGTCTGATCAGCTTGACCCGGAGGGCAGCAGATTTGCTGATTATAAGGCGGCGGATCTGACGCTGCGCGAACTGTACGGCATTTTGGAGATGTGATGAGTTTTAAAATTTTAATCATAGACATTGAGACCACAAATTTCTTCAAAGATGGAGGAGCCATTGTTGAGGTCGGCATTGTCTCGCTTGATCTGGAGACCGGTGAGCGGGAAATTGTCTTTGATTCTGTCTGTCGGGAAAAGATCCTGTCCGAAAAACATCGAAAGCCGCCTTTTGGCTGGATCTTCTGGAATTCTGATTTGACGGTTGAAGAGGTGCGGGCGGCGCCTGATCTGACAGAGCTGAAGGTTGATATCCAGCGTATCATTGACAGTTACCCACTTGGAGTAACGGCTTACAACCGTAATTTTGACGTGCATTTTCTGCAGAGCCGTGGCTTTTCTTTTCCGCGTCTCTTGCCCTGCCCAATGAAGCTGGCGACGCCGATCTGTAAACTGCCTTCACCGCATCTGCATCGCGAACCGTACAAGTGGCCCAGTGTGGAAGAAGCCTGGAAGCATTTCTTCCCGGACATGCCCTACAAGGAAGCACACCGGGGCGCGGATGATGCCATGCATGAGGCAATGATTGTATGGGAGTTGTATCAGCGCGGGGTATTCGTGCTGGATGAGGATATGGAATGATCCAGGAAAAAGCCGAATACTTCAAAACCCGCAAGGAAGCGCACGACTGGATGAAGGCCGAGGGCTACCAGATATCCATTGGTAAGTTTTATACGGATATCAAAAACAATGGTTTCCCGGTGGTCAACGCGGACAAGTCGGTGAGCAAGTATCAGGTCATGGAGTATGCCAGGGCGCTGACCGAAGAGACCAGGCCGGATATTTCAGCCCTGGAGCGCTCCGAGCACCTGCACCGCAAAGAGGCCGCAGAGGCGGCGATCGCGGAGATGAAGGCTGAGAAAATGCGGCGGGAGGAGGATAGACTCTGGCTGCATAGCGACAACGCCTGGTCTGCCCTGGCTGCTGTTGTCGGTAACCTGCGGGATGTGATCCGTCGCGGGATCCACGCTGAGCAAGTGCCCATTGTACAGGCTGCCGGTGGGGAACTGCACCGGGCACCGGAGGTGTATGAGTATATTGACGGGGTGGTGAATACGGCCTTTAACGAAGTGACCAGGGCCGCGATTGATATTCAGTGGGAGAAGGAGACATAACGCCAAACTCACCGGGCGAAGCTCCGGTGTAGTGGATGGTTATATAAGTTTGGGGGATAGCATGAGTATGGAATATGTGAGGGAATATTACGGAGTGCCTGCGAAGCGTGGCGGTCGGGTTGTGGTATTGGATTTGGCTGGAAATAAAACCGAGACAAAAGGAACCATTGTAAGTGCAACCCATAATTTAGCATGACGCTTGGATGGGGAAAGGGTGATAAGACGATACCATCCTGGGACACTGCACTATTGTATTTAACAGAGCAACAGCTGAAAAATGCAGGAACAACCACCCCACATAACCCCGCTGCCGGACTGGTTGCCGGCTGATGTCCGGGCCAGACTGGCAGGAAAATCGTACAGCCTGAAACGGCTGCCTGAGTCGGTGCGTCGGCGGATGCGCACGCCTGAGCGGATACGGGTGAGTGAGCATGTACAGCAGTTCCGGGTAATGACCGAGGAGCCGCACACCGGGCCGTGGCGTAACGAGCTGGCGCCGCATGCGGTCAAGATCATGGATACCTACAGCCAGCCGCATGTACGGGAGATCTGGTTTTCCGGGCCTGAGCAGGCGGTCAAGACCAACTCCATGTTGAGTTGCCTGCACTGGGCGGTGGATATTGATCCCGGTGATATTTATTACCTGATGCCTACCGAGACCACGGCAGACAAGATCGTGGCCGGCAAGATCATTCCCATGCTCAAGGCCTCCAAACGGCTGCGCAAATATGTCAGCCGCAAGGAGGCGGACACCAGCCTCGGCCTGATCAAGCTTAACCACGGAGTAACCATCCGGCCTGCGCATGCCAACTCTGCTGCCTCTATGGCCAGTTTTGCGGCCAAGCATTGTTTTGGCGATGAGGTTGACAAGTACCCGGACCGCACCGGGCGCGAGGCAGACCCGATCACCCTGATCAAAAAACGAAACCGCCTGTACAAGGGCCGATATAAGCGGTTTTTTGCCTCTACTCCTGCGGAAAAGTTTATCTGGAAAGGCGTGCAGAGCTGCGTGCAGATCTGGGAGTACTGTCATAAGTGCCCGCATTGCGAGCAGCTGTTCAAACCGGAATATGAGGGGTTGAGCATCCCGGAAGGTTTGGCAGCAGACGATATCACACCGGAGGCAGAGATATTGTACACTTGCAGCGAGTGCGGTGCCCAGCTCAGCGAGTATGAGCGCTCGGCGATCCTGGCTGAGCCGCACTGGGTCTGCGTCAAGGGTGAGGATATCCTCCGGCCATCCAGGGTCGGCTTTCATCTGCGCGCCTTTGACTGCCTGGATGTGCCGCTTTCAGAGATTGCTGCCGCCTGGATGAAGGCAGAGGCCGGCGGCATTACCGAGAAAAAGGCCCTGGCTAATGGTTACGAGGCCATTGATTATGTGCATGAGCAGAAAGACCGGCAGGAGGATTTCATCCTGCGGCTGGTGGATCCGGCCCAGCCCAGGGAGGCGGTGCCAAGAGATATCAGTTACATGATGATCATCGCCGATACCCAGCAGGTCGGTTTTCATTACAAGGTGCTGGCCTTTGGCTGGGGCGACTCGCTGCCCGTCACCATGATCGCCCATGGCCGGGTGGCCTCGTTTCAGCAGCTGCAGGCAATCGCCACCAAAACCTGGCAGGACCCGGACGGCAGGCAGTACCGCTGCCAGTCCGGCTGGATTGACTCTGGCGGCGGCACTGATCCCTTCCATCCAAAACACAGCCGCACCGTGGAGGTGTACCGCTTTTGTCGGCAAAACCCGTTCTGGCGTCCGCTAAAAGGGCGGCGCACCATGGAGCAGAGCTGGCACGTCAAGCGGCTTGATTATTTCCCTTCCTCTGCCGGGAAAAAGGTGCCGATCCCTGGCGGGCTTAACTTGTATACCCTCAACGTCACCCTGTTTAAAGACGACCTGGCCGGCAAGCTGCAGATCGAGCCGGGCGATCCGGGTGCCATTGTGCTGCACGCTGAGACCACAAGCGACTATGCCAGCCAGCTCTGCGCGGAGTACCGCGACGACAGAGGATACTGGCTGTGTCCCAAGGGCAAGGACAATCACCAGTGGGACTGCTGGGTGTACGCTCTGGCCGCAGCAGAAATAATCGGTATTCGTGATTTCAGCAGGCAGCAGGAACAGCAGAAAGTAAAGGTGTATTCCAAGGGGGTGGCATGAAACAGCGAATTACACAGCACGATATTGATAAATACAAGCGCGATATCCTGGAACAGTCCGTCCTGGTCTGCGCCAGGGAGGCGGCCTCCATCCTGGCCTGCTCTGAGCGGTCAGTGCATCGCCTGGTGCAGGAGGGTGCCCTGGCCGCGTACGGGAAAAACTCCGGCTCAAAGGGGCGGCGTTTTCTTGCCAGCGAGCTGCGCGACTATGTGCGGTCGCTTAAGATTGATCTGGATGAGCTGCGGGTATAACGCCGACATAACCGGCGAGTGACAGTGAGTCCGTGTTTATGGACTTGTTATCTGAAAAATTTACGAGGTGATTTATGAAGCAATTACTTTGGAAAATTAGGATATTTTTTCTTGCTTTGCGTTGGATACCACAAACCAACCTTGGAGATGTGGTCAAGTATAAAGGCAAAAAATACACTGTATGCAATGGTGTTCTTTCTGGTTCATGGAGGCTTGGCGACCTTGATAATGGTTGTGACGGATGGGTGCCACGGAAAGACTGCAAAAAGGTTTTGAGCGTTGCCAATATTCGGCATAGTTTCTTTTCTGGGTGGAATTTCTATATGACATCATGGTTCGATATTTGGTGCGGTGAAGGAATAAAAGGCTGGATGCGTGGATGTAATATTTGGCCGTGGCCTTTCAACAAATAAAACCTTCTTTTTGTGCCAATGCCGGACAAAGGCTGACAATGGTACCTATAATTTCTCTTTAAGCCTCAATATAATTGCCTCCAGAATCATTACTGGAGGCAATAATGGCAGGCATCACCCTATCTCAGGCCCAGTCAAAGCTGGAAAAATATCTGGCAGCAGAGGAGAAAATACTCCTTGGGCAGACCGTTAATTTTGACGGCGCCATGCTGACCCGTGCCGACCTGGCCGCAGTGCAGGAAGGCGTCAAGATCTGGAACAACCGGGTTAATGACCTGACCGATTCCTCCTCCGGCGGCGGCATCCAGGTGCGCGAGGTGATTCCTCGATGAACAGCCTGCCTTCAACTATCAAGGTTATGGGCAAAGAGATCCCGGTCGGCCTGACCATGGCTGACAAGGTGGTCAACTGGCTCAGCCCGACCGCCGGCCAGAAGCGATACCAGGCCCGCGCCCGCATGGCCCTGCTTGGCGGCGGTGGCGGCTACACCTCTGCCGACAAGACCAGACGCGCCAATCAGCTGGGCGGCAAGCGCGAGATGGACGCTGACAGCGCCATCCTGCCCGACCTCCAGACCCTGCGCGAAGAATCGCAGCATCTCTCCAGAAATAACCCGCTGGCCAGCGGGGCGCTGAAAACCAATATCACCAAAGTGGTGGGCAACGGCCTGCAGGTAAAAAGCCAGATAAACCGCGAAGCGCTGGGCATGAGCGACGAGGCTGCCAACGCCTGGGAACGGGCGGCAGAGCGCGAGTTTTCCTTTGCCACCGAGACCAGGGAGTTTGACACTGAGCGAGAACTGCCTTTTTCCCTGCTCCAGGGCCTGGCCTTTCTCCGGGTGCTTGAGGATGGCGACGTGCTCGTCAACCTGCCCAGATTTACCCGCCCCGGCTCACCTTATGCCATCAAAGCGCAGTTCATTGAGGCTGCCCGCCTCTGCAACCGTGATTTTGAGCCAGACAAAGAGCGCTGTATTGCCGGCGTGGAGAAAGACGCCGCTGGCGCAGCCAAGGCATATCATGTGGTTAACCGCCATCCAGGCAACCTGCGGTATGCCTTCCTGCGCGGCCGGAAAAGCGAGTACTCCTGGCAAACGCTCAAGGCCTTTACCGCTGCCGGTGATCCGCTGGCAATCCATTTAAAAGACAAGACCCGCCCCGGCCAGACCAGAGGCGTGCCCTATCTGGCGCCGGTGATCGAGCTGATCAAGCAGCTGGGCCGCTACACGGACGCCGAGGTCATGGCGGCGGTGGTCTCCGGTATGCTCACGGTCTTTATCTATAACGAGACCGGCAACCCTGATTTTTCCCCGGCCCCGACCCAGTTCAACCCTGACGGCGACAAAAGCCTGCAGCAGGACGACACCGGCATCGAGCTTGGTTACGGCTCTGTGGTTGGGCTCTCCGGCAATAACAAGATCGAGCAGGTCAACCCGACCAGACCGAACACCGCTTTTGATCCGTTCTTTATCGCCATCACCCGCCAGATCGGTATGGCCCTGGAGCTGCCCTTTGAGGTGTTGATCAAACACTTTACCTCCTCCTATTCTGCTGCCAAGGCCGCCTTTGAGGACGCCTGGGATTATTTTTTCAGGCGGCGTCACTGGCTGGCGTCCCAGTTTTGCCAGCCAATATATGAGGCCGTGATCACCGAGGCGATTTACCTGGGCAGATTACCTGCCCCCGGTTTTTTTACTGACCCGCTGATCCGGCACGCCTGGCTGAGCAGCCTGTGGATCGGCAGCGAGCAGAACCAGATCGACGAGGTCAAGGCGGTTACTGCTGCAGAAAAACGGGTGGCTCTGCGCATCACCACTAGGGAAGAGGAACGCCGCCGCCTGATCGGCAGGCCCATGGACCCCATCCTGCCGCAGATCGTCAGGGAGGAGCAGTGGATCAGTGACAACAACCTGCAGGCCGCTGCCAGCGTTAACAGCGCGGTACCGGCACAGCAGGAACACAATGAGGATGACGAGGACGACGAATGAAAAACTACACTTTAAGCGGCATTGTCGGCTGGGACTTTTACCCGGCTGAGCTGCGTGACTTCCTGGCCGACGCCAACGGCGACGACGTGGAGATCAGCATCTCCAGCCCTGGCGGCTTTGTCTCCGATGCCCTGGAGATCTTCAACCTGCTGCGCAACTATCCCGGCAAAGTGACGGCTGTGCTCTCCGGCTACGCCATGTCTGCGGCCTCGTATATCCCGCTGGCCGCTGACGAGATCGTTGCCGAGGATAACGTGGTCTACATGATCCACAACGTCCAGGGCGGCGTGTATGGCGACCACAACGCCATCCTGAAATACGGCAACCATATCGCCGCGCTTTCCACCATGATGGCCGCCGCCTATGAGCGGCACACCGGCAGCGATGACATCCGCCGGCAGATGGACGAGGAAACTTATTATTACGGTCAGGAGATCGTTGATGCCGGTTTTGCCCACAGCCTGCGGGTCACGGAGAGCCACGACGACGAGCAGAACTATGTAGCTTTTGCCAGGGAGGCCTTTATGGCCTGCAGCGCAAAGCTGACAGAAAACATGCAGGCCGCTGCCGACGACATCGTCAAGGCTGCCGCGCTGGCAGAGGTCGGCGAAGATACAGCAAACCGGGCAATGGCGCCCAAACAATACAAGGAGCAGATTATGGATCTTGCAACGCTGAAAAACGATCACCCCGATCTGGTCGGCGCCCTGTCTGAAGAGCTGATGGCAGGACTTACCAGGGAAACATTAGCCCAAACCAACCCGGCACTGGCTGACGAGCTCATCCAGGCAGGAGTTGCCCAGGAAATGGAGCGCGCCGTCGATGTACGGGCGCAGCTTATCCCAGGCCATGAGGCGCTCATTGAGCAGATGGCGGCTGACGGACAGTCTACCGGCGCAGATGCTGCCAAGGCGATTGTGGCGGCAGAAAAGGAAGTCCGGGCCAGCGCCCAGGCTGCGATCATGAGCGAAACCAATCAGCCGGTGGCTGCCGCTGAAACCAGCGAAACCGAAGAAAAGCAGCAGATGAAGCGGGCCGACTTTAACGGGCTGTCAGCGGCTGCACAACGTCAATTTGTTAAAGACGGCGGCAGCGTCGTTGACTGATAACTAAAAGCACAGGAGCTTATCATGGCTAATACACTGACCAATCTCTTTCAGTACATTTATGACTCTGTGGACGTTGTGTCCAGAGAGCTGGTCGGCTTTGTGCCGGCAGTCTATAAAAACACCAAGGCCGACCAGGTCGCAAAGGGCCAGGACGTCACCTACGACGTGGTGAACAGCCAGACCGCCTATGACGTGACCCCTTCCAACGCGCTGCCAGCGCTTGACACTGACACCCCTGGCACCGGCACCATGTCCATCAACAAGGTGCGGGCGACCAAGTTCCACTGGACCGGTGAGGACGAGACCGCAGTCGGCAGGGAAGCAAAGAGCGGAATCCAGAACAGCAAGTTTGCCCAGGCCTTCCGCACCCTGGCCAATGAGATGGAGAGTGACCTGGCCGGGCTGTACAAGTATGCGTCCCGCGCTTATGGCACCGCAGGAACAACCCCTTTTGCCACTGCCGGCAACTTTACTGACGCGGCAGAAGTGGTCAAGATTTTAAAGGACAACGGCGCACCGACCACTGACCTGCAGCTGGTGATCAACACAGCAGCAGGGGCAAAGATCATCGGCATGCAAAGTCAAGCGCACATCGCCGGAAGCACCGAGCCACAGCGTCAAGGCATATTGCTGCCCATCGCTGGTTGTACCATCCGCGAATCTGCCCAGGTCAAGGACCACACCAAGGGCACCGGCGCCAGCTATGCGGTTAATGACGGCAGCGATATCGCCGCCGGTGAAACCGCCATTACCCTGGATACCGGCTCAGGCACCATCCTGGCCGGCGACATCCTGACCAACTCCGAGACCGGCCGCGACGCCAACAAATATGTGGTCGCCGGCGCCATGGATACCGGAGTGGTGACCCTGGCCGCACCTGGCCTGCTTGAGGGCTGGACCGATGATGACGCGGTGGCTGTTGGCGCGAATTACGCGGCGAATATGGGTTTTTCCCGCTCTGCTATCCACCTCTTGACCCGTTTGCCCAAGATGCCCGAAGGTGGCGACCAGGCCGACGATATCATGGTGGTGCAGGATCCTGTTTCGGGCATTTATTTCCAGGTGGCCATGTACAAGGCGTATCGATCAGTGCTGATCGAGGTTGCCGTGGCCTGGGGCGTGAAAGCGGCCAAGCCTGAGCATATCGCGCTCCTGCTTGGATAAGCGTATGCTTGATTACGATGACCGTCAGCTTCTTCTTGAGGCTTGCGGAACAATGGCAGAGACCGGCAGTGAGGATACCCTGCTGGTCATGCCGCCGGTGTATGCCACTGCGCAGGCTCTGCTTACCGGCGACCGTGTCGAGCAGGAGCTGCCCACAGCCAGGGCTGATAAGGACGACGTCGCCAGGCTGCAGCTCACCGCCGGGGAAACCGGCGACACCTTGGCCATCGAGGGGACAGAGTACCGGATACTCTCCATTGAGCCGGAGCGCAACGGCTTCTGCACGCTCGAGCTGGGGGCGGTCTGATGTACCAGGGCCTGTATACCATGATCACCGCAAAACTGGCCGCGCTTGGCTTTGCCAATATAGGCAGCTCGCTGGATGATCAGCCGCCTTTGCCTGCTGTGCAGGTGTATATGCACGAGGATAAAGAGGTAACCCAGAGGCCTGGCGCGCATCGAGAGGTGACCTATATTGTGCAGCTCACCATGGGGCCGGACGCCAATGACGACGCCCAGGTCAGTGATCTGCACAATGCCATGGATACCATCCGCGATGGCTTTGCAGGCTGGCGCACTGAAACTGTCGGTATTACTGAGCCGGTGAGCGTGCCCAAAATAACCATTGCCGCCCATAAGGGCCACGGGGCGACACAATACATGATTTTCATTGTTTTCCGGGTGATCCCGGCAACCTTTCATTTATAGAGGTTTATCATGAGTGATTTTTTTTCCTTTATCGGCGCTGCAGACGCGTATGTCGACGTGCTGACGGATACAGGGGAGAAGACCGGGCTGGCGCTGAAAGGCAATTGCACGGAGTTTGTCCCGAAACCTGACAGTGAGCGCAAGGAACAGACCGCCACAGGCCGCTCCAATTATGGCCAGGTGCTGGCGGCAGTAACCCTGCCCAAGCCAATGACCGCCACGATTAAGTTTAACCAGGTTGACGCTGACCTGTTTGCGGCGGCTTTTTTCGGGACCAATACCGCCTTGACCCAGGCGGCAGTTTTCACACCGGCAGATGTCGATGTCGAGTGTGTGCTGGATAAGTATGTCGAGATCGGCAAGTACATGATCACGGTCAACGCCGCCACAGGCGTGGTGAACAAGACCCTGGGCAACGAGGCCCTGGCCGAGGGTGTTGATTATGAGATCAACACCAGGCTGGGTATGATCCAGGCGCTCTCCACTTCAACCAAGATCGCGGACGGCGACACCTTGACGGTTTCCTACACCTGCGCGGCGGTGGCCGGCTCCAGTATGGCTGCCATGACCAGGAGTAACGTGCGGATTCGCGTCATGCTTGATGGCCAGAATTATGCGGACGGTCGAAATTTTATCGCTGATATTTATCAGCTGCGGCTTTCGCCTTCTTCTGATTTTTCTCTGGTCGGCACCGACTTTGTTGAGGTGACCTTTGAAGGGACACTGGAGACTCCGACCGGCGAAGATGAGCCTATGAAGCACATCTGGTTGAGCTGATGATTGACGCAAAACCAGCCGTTCTTGGTGGCAGGGAGGTTGTGGTCAGCGAGCTCTCGGTTGAGCAGCTGGACCAGTTCCTGCTGCAGGACCCGAAAAAATATGAAAGCACCACCCTGGACCGGCTGCTCAATGACAAGCTGGTCTCGGGTGCTCTGCTTGCCCAGGCCTGCGGTATGAGTGAAGAGGAATTGAGAAAGCACAAGCCTTCTGAGATCCGCCAGGTTGCGGATGTGTTTCAGGAGGTCAACCCGGATTTTTTCGAGATGGCCCGACGGGACGTGGAGGAAGCCAGGAGGCTGGCCGAGGCCGTGAATTCGATCGGGCTGCAGTCAGAGCAGCTCTCAGGGCAAACATCTGCGGACTGATCGAGCTGGGTCATGGCCCGGCTGTCTGGCGGTATGGGCTGGGGATGTTTTTCCTGGCGCTCAACCGTCAGCGTGATCGGGATTAAATAACCCGGCTATATCACGCAGCAGTCCATTGAGGCCGGAGAGGGCAGGGATCAGCCCCAGCAGTATTGCCAGCCAGTGACCGCTGTCAAGACCAAACCAGATGGTCAGCCAGCCGATGAGAAGTAAAAAGGTGTTCATGTATTAATTATAAGGTGGAAGAGAGCCCATGTCAAAGTCGAACAGCATCCAGATCATACTGAGCGCCAAGTCCACCGACCTGGTTAAGGGCCTGAAAAATGCTCAGCGCGGCTACAAGGCCTTTAATGCTGAGGTTAAAAACGGCACCGCCCTGATCAGCGCGGCCCGTAATCAGATGCTTGGTCTGGCCGCCTCCATGGCCTCGTTTTACGGGATCAGCCAGGTAAACCAGATGCTGCTGGATGCCAGCAGCGCGGCCTATAACCTGGAGGCCAGCCTCAAGGCTGCCAACCGTCAGTTTGAGGTCGGCAGCGCTGATGAATGGACAGCGCGGATCGAGCGCTTGTCTGAAGAGCTGCAGATTTATTCCAACACTGAACTGAAAAACGCCACTGCCCGCACCGTGGATATGACCAAGAGACTTGGCCTGTCCAGTGATCAGATGGAGCGGCTGATCAGCCTGACCGGGGATCTCTCTGCCGGGAAAACCGGACTTGAGGATGGGGTCGAGCGGGTGACCGCTGCGCTGCGCGGGGAGGCCGAGGCCTCTGAATACCTCGGGCTGACCTTGAACGAGACCTATGTCAAGGGCTGGTACGAGGCCCAGGGGGCCATGCAAGGGGCCTGGAAAGATCTGACTGACCTGCAGAAAGCCCAGGTCAGGTATCAGGTATTCCTTGAACAAGCCAGTGCGACGCAAGGCAAGGCTGCCGAGTCGGTTGAGACTTATGCCGGCGCGCTCAAGCTGATCCGCAAGACCATTGACGACAGCATCACCAACAATGAGGACCTGGTCGCCGCCCTTAAAGAGGTTGCCAGGGTGCTCCGGGAAAACGCAGGCGAGCTGGGAGATGCAGCGTCGAAGCTGGCCAGCTTTGCCGCTGAGGTCATCACCTTTGTGGCCAATAACAGGGAGATGATCGCTGAGGTCATTAAGTGGGGGGTTGTGTTCGGCGCTGGAGCCAAGATTATTTCAACCCTGCTGACCTATTGGCAGGGGCTGAACGCGGCCATGACGGTGATGACCGGCATGCGCCTGGCTCCCTGGTTTGCCAGCCTGGGAACCGCTGCCACCGCAGCCCTCGGGACAATCGCCGGGCAGGCTGCCCTGCTGGCTGCTGCCTTCTGGGCTGCTTATAAAGCAGGCAGTGCCCTGTATAGCCTGACGCCACACGGTCAGGAAATGGCTCAGATTACCAGGGACACAGCCGAGGACCAGGGAGAGCTGGAGCGCATAACCGCCAAGGTGGCAGAAAGGTTTGCCGAAATCTCCAAAGCAACCGGCGTGACCGTCACCACTATGGAGGAGCTTGATCAGGCAGTCGAGGACGGCAAGATCCATTATGACGAGCTCATCGGCGACTGGGTAGCCGGGGCAAAAGAAATGGCTGAGGCAACCAAAAACTCTGCCAATCAGTCCGCAGGTTACCAGAAAACCGCCACAGAAGAGATGAAAAAGGCGTACCAAGGGTATGCCGACCAGGTCAAAAAACTCCAGGATCAGATCGCAGGCCGTGAGCAGAGCCTGGCAGAGCAGCTCCGGTCAATGTCCCGCTCCGGCATGGACGATTATTCTGCCTGGCAGGATCGCAAAAAAGAGGCCGAGGAATATGCCGCAGCTGCTGAAAAGGCAGCCGCAGCAGGCGACTGGGACGAGGCCGTCAAGCTGGCAGACAAGGCCAAGACCGCCTATGCCGACTTAAACGAAGAGGTCAAGGTCGGCGACCAGGTCATGGTCAGCCAGCAGGAAGCCCTGCAGACCGCCATGGACGGAGTAAAGTCTGCGGGTGAGCAGGCTATCAGCTATCTGGAGCAGCAGAAAGAGGCCGCAAAAAAAGCCGCTGACGCCCTGGACGACGAGTCATGGGGCGCGCTCTCTGAGGAGTTTGGCAAGGTTGGCGACGCGGTGGAGACCGTGTCAGAAAAGACCGACGAATACCGCAAGACCATTGTCAAGGTCGGCGATCAGTGGGTTGATACCTGGGACGACAACGAAAAATCCGCCCTGGACACCCTGAAAAAAGTCAAGGCAGAGATCGAGGCAATCGACGGAACAGAGATTGAGGTCTACGTCAATCAAATCACAAAAAAACGCTGGGGCGGCCTGATTCATAAGCTTGCCCACGGCGGCAAGCTCTCCGGCTACGGCGGCGGCGACCGCATACAGGCCCTGCTTGAGGCGGGCGAATTCGTCAACCGCAAAGAGTCTGTCCGCTACTACGGCTCCGGTCTGTTTCACGCGCTCAATAATATGCAGATACCAAAAGTGGAAATGCCGGGTTTTGCCACCGGCGGCCAGGTTGGTGCTGCCGCTCAAGCCTCCGGCGGCAGCGGCCAGCCGGTCTATATCAATTTCCCGTCCGGCAACACTGTCGGCCCGTTTAACGCGACCAGGTCAGTTATCAGGCAGATCGAGCGTGAGAAAACGGCCATGGCGATGGGTGCATCATGAGGAGGCCATCATGACAGTATCACTCGGTGGTATAGCATTGTCCGATCACCTGCGGCTGGACGGCCTGGAGTCCCGCTCCATGGTCGCCCACAGCGTAACCCACACCATCGGTGGCCGGGCGATCGTGCAGTATGACTCAAAAGATATGCAAAGCGGCATCGAGCTTGCCCTGGTGGGCGAGAATCATTTTACCCTGAGCCAGATCCAGGCGGTGCAGGCCCTGGCTGGACAGGAAGTAACCCTGGTGCATCACCGGGGGACATACCAGGTAATAATCCTCAGCACCCCGAATGACTCAACCTTCGGCTACAGCGACCCAACCGGGAGCGACTGGTACAGCGGATCAATAACAATGGTGACAGTATGACAATATTGGTTGGAGAATTAAAAGGCTTTCGATCAGAGATAGTAAACGATACCAGCGCGAACGGCGGCAGGTTTGACCCGGCAAAGGAGATTGTGAGCGGGGCCGCGCAAAACGTATTTGAGCATGTGTTTAAAGCGCAGCGCACAAGCGGTTTAACCCGGTATCGAAAAACATCCTGGTGCAATCGCAACGACAGCGACGAGACCGGCTACGGTGCCCAGTTTTTTTACCATATCCCGCCGACCGGGGATCATTTTTTATGGTGGCATGTCGGCACGCATGACGATACCCAGGACGACATTACCGGCAGCGAGCGCAAATATGGCTCTGGCAAGCTTGGCAGCGCGGCCAGTGCCGGGGCATCCATCCTGGTTGTGGATGTCACCGACTCCAGCCAGACATCAATGTTTGCCGATGGCGATACTATCATTGTCAGCGATAAGACCACGCCGACCGCCACCACCGGTAATGAGGAGATACACACCGTTTCCGGGACGCCATCAGTGAGCGGAACAGAGGTCACTATCACCATTTCCACTACCCTTGCCAACGCCTATGCAGCCGGTGCCTCGGTCAGCAGCACAGCCACCGGTGCCGACCTGCTCTGCTCAGTGAGCGGCTGGACTGATGCCAGTGATAATTACGATGAGACCACCTGCCCGCTGGTGCTGGATAATATCGGTACGGTCTACGACACCTGGACCCTGACCTATGACGGCTCCGGCGGCTTTTCCGTGACCGGTGCCAACGAGGGAACGCTTGCAACCGGCAGCGTTTCTGCCGACTATGCCCCGCCTAACGGCAATTGCAACAATAAACCGTATTTTACCCTGGAGGCCGCAGGTCACAGTGCCAGCCAGTCTGCCGGGGAAACGCTTATTTTTACCACCAATCCGGCAGCGATCAATATCTGGCAGACCCTGACTGTACCAGCCGGGGCATCGCCGGTCGGTACTGCCGGGCTGTATGTGTACATGGATGTGGAGACAGCTTAATCGCGGGCATGGCCCGCTCCCACAAAGGGGGGAGTATGAGACAATTAAAATATCTGGTGCTGCTGCTGCCGTTGTTCCTGGGCGGCTGCGCAGCTGAATACAAAGCGAAACAGGAAGCTGATATACAGATCGCAACTGTGCAAGAAGTCAACCGGGCCAGGGCTGTACAAAGCATTATGAAGGTGGTCATTGACTCGTTTGAAGCGGTTAAGATTACTCAGGTGGAGAAGAGAAAAGCTGGAGCGGTGGTAGAGGAACCGATGCCGATAGGCGAGCCTATGGATTCTGACTCAGATATCCAGTATGCGTTTTTCGTTATGGGTTCAGTGTTCCAACAGTCAATCGAAATGAGTGCCAGGGTGCAGATAGCTCAGGCTAGGATGCAGGCTATTGTTTTTATGCGGCCGATCATTGAAGCTCTGTATCCGGTGAAGAGTGGGAGGAAGGATCCCATCACTGTCAATGGGGTGCTGTCGAAGCTGGTTGACCAGGTGCCGTTTATGAGCGCTATGGGCGGCATGTATGGCTTGGGCGTTGAGGGGGTACAGTCTGCTGGTGATATTATTACCAGCACTATTAATGGCGATAATAATGCTACGGGGTCAAAGTCCAGTGGTGATGCGTCCACCCAGCAGCCGGTGACGACCACCACGGAAACGACCACCACGACTACAACCACAAAGGATTGATTATGACGACAAATAAGATCAGCAGGTATTTGAAGGCTGGGGCAGCTGTGCTGGCCTGTATCGGGGTGACGGTGTCGCCTGAACAGACCGAGGCTATCACTGGTGGGTTTTTGGCCTTGTATGCGGTTTTCAGCGCAGTGCAGGCTAAGCTGGAGTCCGGGATTGACGCGGACGCTGTGGCCGAGCAGGTCGCAGAAAAACTCACATCATAATCGTTCTAAAAAAAAATTATACAACACGAGGTAGATCGAAATGGAAGAAAAAATTCTTGGCATACTTGAAGGTGGGTTGGATCAGGAGAAGCTCTGGAGCCTGGTGGTGTTGCTGGTGGCGGTTACCCTGGTGACCTATTTGTACAATGAAATCCGGCGGTTTCTGGCCTGGCGGCAGGTCAAGGCCATGCCCGGGGTGGAGGATAGGGCCTGGAACCGGTTTGGCACGGCCACTGGCTGCGAGTATGGGTACTGTGTGGGCACCCGGTATAAGCGCACGTTCTGGAAGGTGTGGGCGCCGGATCTGAACATGTTTCTGCCCTACTCCATCCCCAACAGCGCGATCCCCGGCATGGGTATTGTCAGTGTGCCCACTGCGCCGGAGCATATCCCCAACCCGGAAAAGGTTGTGCATCGCACCAAAGAGCGGGGCGCGTGTCTGTAACGTACATTCCACCGACAGAGGAAGCACCGATGGAGACCCCAGAGGACAGCTATAAATTCGGAAGAAGGGCAAGCGACGTGGTATTGGGCGATTTGCGAGAAGAGATCCGCGATCTGTATGGGCGGTCTGATACAGATATGGCCTTTCGGGCGCAGGCCAAGGTGGTGGGGATTATTGCCATGGCGATCTGGGCGGGCAGCTTTTTTTACACCACGCTGGTCAAGGGGGACTGTAATCAGGCTCTGCTGCACCATGCCGCCATGTATGACCGCCATATTGCGCAGCTGAAGACCGATGACGAGCTGCAGAACAGCAGGCTGGCTAAGCTGGAGAGCAAGCAGGTGGAGCATGATCAGCGGTTTTCCAGCCTGATCGCCAAGATGGATATGACCAATGACCGGCTTGCGCAGATCATTGAATATTTGAAGAAGCAGGGCGCAGAACCGAGAGTGTTTTGACGTTTTTGTACACATCGTACATCGCAACAGGAGGCGGAGCATGGGTATTAAATCGCGTATATATCTGGAAGAGACTGCCCCTAATAAAGCGCGTCGTTTCGGCGAGCTGAACCAGTATAACCTGGTTGTGGTGGTCAACCGGCACGGCAAGGAGGTGCCAGGCATGATTACCCGCAACGAAATAGAGACATTTGTCAGCAGAGCAGCCCGCAACCCGGAAGATGTACCAGGGCAAAAATCTTTTTTCCGCCGCCTGCTCGGTATCTGATGGCCACCACCCTCACCATCACCTATGCGGCTGAGTCCAGCGACCGGGACGCAGAGGTTTTGATCACCCTGGAGCAGGCCGAATGGTCTAATTATATCGGTGTGGTCACAAAAATCGATGGTGTCCGGTATATTTTGAGTTCGGTGTTCGGGCAGGACACGGAGCCCGTGGAGGTTGATTGCGGGCTGGCTGCTGATGGCAATTTGAACACCACTGTCTATGCATATCCTGCATATCCTACCCTGATCTATACGCTCCATGCCTCGTACGGCACGCTGGGAGAGCGCACTGTGGAGGAATTTGAATACACAGAGACGGTCAGCTTCTCCAACGAGGACAGCGCCAGCCTGGAGTATCCGGCGCAGGATATTATCAGCGCTGAGATTGTGGGGGATATGTGGGACATGTACGGGGCCGTGGCCAGTCTGCCGGAGGTAAGTGTGGATGAGGACGGCAACGTGCTGCTCAGCGAGGAGCGGTATGGCAGCGTGGAGGTAACGTATACGGTCTGCCGCCATGTGTATGAGCTGGAGATTGAGCCCAGGGAGGATGCGGTCGGTGATTTTTTTGGCTCCTTTGTCTATGCCCTGGTGAACGAGAATAATCCGGTGGCGCTGGAGATCGAGGTACCGGACGGTGCTGAGGATGCGGCGAGCGGCAGTGGGTGTGGATATGGGGACAGTGGCAGTGTGGATGATGACGACGAGGATGATCCGTCTGAACCGACGGACAGCGGCGCTGATGTGCGGCGCACTGTCAATATGTGCAGCGGCGTGGTGGAAAATGAGGTGATCCATGGCAAGTAGTTTGACCATCACCTATGTGCCGGCAGAGACTGACGAGGTTGATGTTGACGCGCTGTGGCTCAATCTTGAGCAGGATACTCCCAGCAGTTACGAGCAGAGCGCCAACCTCAACGACCTGGCCCAGATGTTGGCGTATGCCAGGTCGGGGCAGTCGGCCAGGGGGTATAGCAAGTCCGGTTGCACGGCGGTGCTGAGTGAGTCCGGGGTAAAATTTACGTTGCTGGCGTATGTGTGGCCGTCTGATTTGTCGCTGGCCTACAGCTTGAGCTGTGACCAGGGGGAGGTAGATGAGGGGGTACGGTATGATCGGGAGACAGAGGGCAATGTGCTCTTTGACCTGGCGGATGAGTATACCTTGCCCTATTGCATGGAAGCGGTGAGCGCGAGCTGGGAAACGCCCTGTTATAACGAGTACAGCGAGCAGGTGAGCAGCCCGGCCATTGAGCATGATGGTGCGTATCTGCTGCTGGCTGACAGTTGTTTTGGAATTGCCCGTGTTCAGGGGACGGCTGTGGGGTATATGCATGAGATCACCATTGAGATCGAGAAAAGCACGCTGGCCGATGATGCGGAGAGCATCACCAATTTTTCCGCCACCCTGACGGCATCGTATACGGACGAGGACGGAGAGGCGCAGAGCGAGGAGCTGGAGCTTACGATCCCGCAGTGCGTCATTGATTACCTGGAGCTGTGCCCGGATGATGCCACCTGGGTTACCGAAGGTTCCGCAGGGCCTGTTGATCCGGAGGAATATCCCGCTGCGGTGATCTATTACTCCACCTGCACCGGCACCGTGAAGGCGATTAGATATGAGTAGCACACTTACCATCACCTATGCCCCGGCCGCTGACACCGACGAGCAGGAGGAGTATTTCATTACCCTGGAGCAGGTCAAGGCTGAGGATGACACCCTGACTCTGGCCGAGGCCGCTGATCTGATTGATGCTGCCTATGATATCGATCCCTGTGAGGATGAGGACGAGGACAGCGACGAGGATGAGGACGAGGAGATTACCGACGAGGATGTGCAGGAATTTATAGATTACATCCAGGGGAATCTTGATTTGTCAGTGTGCGAGCTGGACGAGGACGGCAGTTATGAAACTGAGATAAAGGTGTATCGGTCGCACCTGTCTCTGCCGTATGTACTGCGCCTGACCGCAGGGGAGGTCATCTCCACGGTTACCGAGACCGAGACGGTCAGTGAATCCATTGATTGCGATGGTCAGAGCTATGCGACGTTGAGCCGGGGTTATTATGGGGACCTGGAGTGTGACGTGCCGGTCAAATCCATCCTGGGCAGCACCGTCAATTTTGAGGAGGAGCAGGAGGGGGCAGTGTCGCTGGCCTATACCAGCCGGTATGACCTGGTGACGGTCAAGGTGGGTGGCAGCGGAGGTGAGCCCAATGACTGTACTGCCTTCGCCTTTATGAGCGGGTTGGCCACGGATGCGGTGGAACTGGAAGCGCCGGACGTGGACGAGGATATCACCGAGGAAGAGGAATACTGGTATTGCAGTGCTGAGGTTGATTTTGACGGATCAGGCCCGGATGAGGTGACCTGTTATAAGTTGCAACACCGGGTGACCCGCTGTCGGTGCAGCGGCGAGGAACTGAGCCGGGAGACAGTGGAGGTGGATTGCGACTGTCCGAGAAAGGAGATGCACTGCCCAGGGTCGGTGTCTGTCTGTCGGGCGCTGATTGGCTCTGAGACGGTGACCGTCGGGTACAGCCCGTGCCCCTCGGATGAGGGCGAGGATACCTGCGGTGACCCGGAGGTGGCTCTGGAGATGTGCTGCGGCGAGGCTCCTGCTGTGCAGCCGCCCTGTTGCACGGTAACCGAGGTTTATCAGGGCAAAAAGCCTGATACTGAAACTTTTGCCCGCTGGCGCAGTATTTACGGACAAAATACCAGGTTTGTACCGGTGGCCCCTAAAGACGGCATTTGCGGTGAGCTTACCACAAAATACCTTGCTCCGGATGCCTGTTGCGATGGGGTGAGCGCTCTGTCGATTGTAGAGGACGAGTCGGATGAGGTGGTGGCTGCAACTGCTAGAGCAGCAGGCAGGGTGGTAGTTTCTGGCGGTGTTACAGGGGCAGGGAAATTGCTGCCTTTGCAAGTGCATATTTCTGGGGAGGGGTTTTACATCTATGGAGGGCATAAGTCAGCAGAAGTAGAAGGTAGATATGTGTGGCTGGCAACAGAAAATGCCTGTGGAACAGGGCATTTGTATGTGACAGATGGTTGTAGCTCTGCTTCTTACACCATCAGAAGCACCAGCGGTCACTGGGAATTGGAGAAAAGTGGGACAGGCTGCGAATTTGCAGGAGAAGATATACAGGAATTAAATTTCGGCGTATCTTACTCAGGATATGTGATTAAGGGCGATATTAAATACGCCCAAATTCCTATACCGACAATATCAATCTGTGGTGCCGGGATAGCATCTATCCAAATTTGCATGGAAATCTTAAAGGGTACATCTACTAAATTATGTGGCGCTACCTATTTTGATACAAATTCATATCCTTATGAATATTCTGATGCGTATGAGGTGTTTTACAATACTTGCTGTGACTTTGACGAATCGGTGTACATGGCTGCAATTGCATTAGATGATACAGAAATACCTTGGAATAAGTATAGGTGGGTGTGCGATGAATAACCTTATAAATGTTTTTGGCGAAAAGAAAATTAAAGAAGCTCTAGTTATAATCAATGCTTTTGAAGCAGAGGGCGTTACAGATTTACGCACAGTAAGAACAAGATTGCACGATTTAGTCTACAGCGCTAAAGACGTTAGAGTGCGTAAGTTAAGTAAAAAGGCAGCACTAAAAGCACTGCAAAGCAAGAAATGTCCAGATTGTGGCTCTATATTATCTAGAGAAAGAGTATCAGCAAATCCACAAGCCACGGAATTTACTGTAGTCTACAAATGCGCTAAATGCAGATGGTCTGGCCTGGAGGTGCAATAAATGGGTGTAAGTGCAGAACTGCTTATAGTAGCTGGCGGCGGTGGCGGCTGGGGAGGCGGTGGCGGTGGCGGTGGCTTACTGTACTTTGGATCAGAAACACCTAAAACCCCAGATGGTGCAGCACTAACTCTAGCTACAGGCACGACATATACAATAACTATAGGCGCTGGCGGAACAAGTGGAACATCCGCAGGCAACGGGGGTGATTCTTCCTTTATAGGAGGAGATATATCCGAAATCGCTATAGGTGGTGGTTACGGTGGAGCTGGAGGTGCCGCTGGAACTGGCGGCTCTGGTGGAGGTGCTGAAAGGTCGAACCCTACTGTAATTGGTTCAGGAACCAGTGGGCAAGGCTACGATGGAGGGCAAGGTTATTATAACAATGCCTCTGGCGGTGGCGGTGGTGCTGGTGGATTAGGCGGAGATGCTTCTGCCGGAACAGGTGGTGACGGTGGCGCTGGTCTTACGTATGAGATTACTGGCACAGCAACAGGCTACGCAGGGGGCGGGGGCGGTGGCGGCTCGTCTATAGGTGGTACGGCTACCGATGGTGGTGCAGATGGCTCCACTATAAACGCAGGTGCAGCTACAGCGAATACAGGTGGTGGTGGTGGTGGCATCTACAACAGTGGCTACACAGATGGTGCCGATGGTGTAGTAATTGTCAGAGCGAAAAATGACTCTGCCACAGTTACAGGGACTTACACGGAGATAGTTGATGGTGACTACTATGTATATGTTTTCACTGGTGACGGCACTATAACTTTTGCACCTACCCTTTGGACACCAGCAGAAATTACTACCGATCTTTGGCTTGATTCTAGCGACGAGTCCACTATCACTACAGATACAGGTGTAAGTCAGTGGAGTGATAAAAGCGGTAACGATAATCACGCAACACAAGCCACGGCAGCTAATCAGCCTTTGTCTACAACTGAAACGTTAGATGATGGGGCTGTAATAACGTTTGATGGTGGCGACGATAGTTTAGTTTTTACCAATACTATAGATACGGTCGGCAAGGCACTGTTTTTTGTACTTAAAAATACAGAAGCTTTATACTCCATCTTTCTTGGCTCTACAGCGGCTAACTTACAATACAGGGTAACAGGTACAGCAATACAGATAGTCGGCTCTCCAACATTGTGGGGCAATGCCTGTACTGCTGGCACAATGACCAACAGTGAGTGGCATGTACTTGCGTTGATCGGTACTGCTGACGGTCTGGACATATATGTAGATGGAACTTTGGTTGATAGCACAGATACAGCACAGAGTAGCGCGGTTACCGTTACAGGCTTATCAGCTTGGTCAGCTACATCTGGTCAATACCCATTCGGAGGCTCTATAGCTAGGGTATTGGTATGTGACGCTGATATAGACAGGGAGCTTTTAGAGGGTTATCTGGCGTGGGATTGCGGCTTAGAGGGTAATTTGCCTGCCAGCCACACATATTATAATGCAGCTCCAGCGTTGGACGATGGCGGCGAAGGCACTAGCATACGACTTAGTGTGAGTCAGGTATTTACTCTGCCTGAACGTATAACGCTTGAGCAGGTATTTGCTCTGCCAGAGCGATTGGCGCTTGAACAAGTATTTGCTTTGCCGGAGCGCGTGACTTGCAAACAGGTGTTTTTTGATGCACCGGTGATCCGCAAGGCGGTGTTACAGATATTTAACGATGCGGTGTTGATTCGGCGCGGTTGGCATGTCAGGTTTGGCGATATGATCCAGCTGCGCAAAGCGGTTGAGCAGATTTTTGCCATCCCGGAGCTGTTGCGTTTGGTGATTGAGCAGGATTTTGCGGTCTGCGCGGCTGCGATCCGCAAGGAGACCGGCATTGAGTTTGCGATTAAGGATATTGAGCTGCTGCGCAAGGATTGCTACCAGATGTTTGTGGTTGGCGGGGTGCTGGGCGAGAGTCGGACGTATGATCTGGCTGTTGCCATTGGTGGGGCTTCGGTGGAAAATCCAAGCAGCATTACCATCGAGCGTGATGAAGACCTCTATTATATAGAGGCGACCTTGACCGTGGCCGGGCAGTCCGGGTACAAGCGGTATGTGCAGGATGCGCCGGTGGTCATCACGGTGGACGGTCAGGAGTATGTGTGTATGGTCACCACGCCCAAGCGCAGCAGGCGGCATGGTGGTGGTGAGTATTCGGTGATCTGTCAGAGTCCTGCGGTGATGCTGGGCAGTGAGTATGCGGCGCAGGTGGACGCGGAATATTATGGCTTTGCCTCTGCCATTGCCCAGGAGCTGGCCGATGTGGCTGGTGTGGTGGTGGATTGGCGTGCGGTGGATCAGTATTACAGTCTTGGTGAGTGCTCTTTTGCTGATGTCTATCCCATTGACGCCATCCGCGAGCTGAGCGATGCGGTGGGCGCGTACCTGCAGTCAGATCCGGACGGCACCCTGGTGGTCAAGCATTTTCCCCGGTTGGATCAGTTGGCTGACCAGGTGGCCTATTCGTTGTCTGATGTGGATCATTTTTTTGAGGTGAGCGAGGAGCCGGTTAAGGCGCCGGGGTATACGGCGGTCGTCATCTCTGATCAAAACGAGGCCAGTGATTCCCTGCGCCTGGAGACGGAGGACATTGACAGCCGCACCAAAGAGGTGCGCGGGTATCAGACTCCTTGGGACGGTGATTTTGGTCTGACGCACACTGGCGGCTCCTGGGTGTATATCAGCAGTCAGGGGGCCAGGCTGCGCACCGAGACTGAGGTGGTCGAGTTTGTGGATGGTGAGGCGTCCACCAGTTATCCGATCTATTCCTGGTCGTCTCTGGACTGGCTGGAAAACAACCTGGGTACCATCACGTTTTCAGAGGATGGTTCGCTTTCGGCCAGCGTGGCTGGTGACAGCCTGCTGGAGATCACCTATACCACCAAGTGCCGGGTGTGGGAGGTGACCGACAGTAAGGATGAGCAGCTGCAGTTGGTGGCGGAGACAGGTTGAGGTGCTGGTGAGATTATTTTTTGCCGTTGTTGTTTGCAGGTTGGTCACTTGGAGGAATGGCGATCTGGGCGGTGACGGTGCTTGCCCCGTATTTTTGCAGTTTTTTGTACAGTTTGGGGATTACCGGGCCCCATTGCCAGGCGTGGACGTTGTTGAAAAAAAGGGGCTCGTCAAGGAGCGCAAGGTTGTATCCTTGGGCAATATACACCAATTTTTGCAGTTGCAGGTTTTGCCTGCAGTGTTAGCTAGTGTCCTGTCAACGCTGCTCTGTCGTATCCTGCTTGTCTTTTTCAGCCCTTATGCAACCTTGCCCTGTGTCACATAGCACTACTATGCAACACAGTGACATGACACTAGTTCCAGAAACTGGTTGGCTATGACGTTTGCGTGTACTTGCATTGCTCCGGGTGATTAGAGGGTAGTAACTCTTTACAATCATAGTAATCATTTCCCCCGTGAAAGGGAATGATTGTTTTTTGTCGGTTGAATTATAATTCTGAGGCCAATATGACCAAAGCAACAGTAGTAGTGGAATACGGCGATTCATCCACCACTGATGACGATTTCTGCGTGCTCGAGCTGGACGGCTCTCAAAACCTGGACGACGAAGGTGAGGAGCGTACCCGGTTCAATCCCGGCGACCCTGTGTATCTGCTGGTACACACCGGTCCGGATTACCAAATAAAAGAGATAACCGCCACAAACGGCCTCAAAACCGACGACAGCGAGTTTGACAGTACGCTCGTCACCCCCGGCAGCCTGGTCAATATGGGAGCTGTCACCCTCACCCGCACGCAGGACATCGACATCAGCAGCGACGAGGATATCAGCCTGACGTATTACCCGGCAGGTGCTGTATCAATCGACAGTCAATCTGCCCTGGGCCTTAATTTTTCCCTGTCGGGCCGAACGCTCACCCCAGCAGCCGATTATGACGCAAAAATCCACGTCAGCTATGGCGTGGAGTTTACCCGGTTCTGCTTTTACCCGCCAACGTTTGAGCTGAGCGAGGATCAGCAGGCAACTTTTAATGTGCATGTGGATGTGGAGGCGGCGGGTTAATGGGTCTCTATTTCAGATCGTCTGGCGTGGCAAAGGTATTGATAACCCTGGTGTGATTGGTTGTTAGTATATTGAGGTGCTCTGGCTCAGGGTTATTTTCTGAATTTATTTTTTCTATACGGTCTTTGTAGGCCTGGTAAGCAAAATGATTAATAAGATATTCTCCCCCTTCGACGCATGGAGGAACTATAAATTTTCCTTCTTCAGCCTCTTGAAGAAGATAAATGCCGTCGTTTGGTTTTCCAAGAATAAGGCCTCCTGCTCTTCCGTCAACAATCATGCCCATCATGAAAAGTTCGAATACGGTTTGGTCGCTGAACCAGATAGTATCAGTGGACACGATATCTCTCCTTTGTGTCTGCGGGGTAAAAATATCCCAAGTTTTATTGATGGTGGGGCATTGCCAGCAGCAAAAAAATCAGGGGGGCAGTAAATGATTAGCATAACCGTTACCAGGGCCGATGGCACAAAAAAAAATCCAGACACTATCACAGATCCTTTAATCCTAACCGCCGAAGCAGCCCGAGCCCGTGGCCAAAGGGAGCTGGATGCCACCACTCCAGGTAGCCTGATAGCCACAACCGGCTATCTAAACGACGACCACGTCGAGCCTGGGGCCGTGGTTGAGGTAACGGATATTGAGGAGCAGAGCTACCGAGGGAGAGTCCAGCGGTCAGCAATCACTATCAGCAAATCCGGCAACAACTTTTCCGCAACGCAAAGCCTGGAAGTGTTTAAGCCGTGAAATATTTAAAAATAGACTTTTCCAAGTGCAAGGGCCACCCCAACTGCTGCTGCCCCTCTGACTTCCTCCTGGCCTGTCTGGAGGGCCGCACCGTAAAATACCCCAACAACGGCTGGGCCGAAGCCAAAATAATCGCCGACATCAAAGCCAGCTGCCCGAGGGGTGCTGTCTACTCTGAGGATGCCTACCCTGTAGAGCCTTGCGCAGCTGCGTAAATGGGCTGTCGGGAATTGTCGGGAATTGAGCTGTAGAAATACATAGAAAAAGGGGTTAAGTTTAACGCTTAACCCCTTGTTTTTCCTTGGTGCCCGGAGCGAGAATCGAACTCGCACAGCCATACGACCGAGGGATTTTAAGTCCCTTGCGTCTACCAGTTCCGCCATCCGGGCTTGCCCGAATTTTATTACACAGCAGGTGTCTTTTGTCAAACGTAAAATAGTATGTACTGTTTCGGGTGACGACTCACCGCTCACCCCTCTTTGAATGATCACGACCCGCCGCATAGAGGGGCTATAGCTGCCAATCGTGCTTGTCCAAATATGGGCAGCCTGAGAGCAGTTACACGTTCGAGGCATGTAAAATCAAAGAGTTACACACCCAGTGAGTAGTTACAAATCTATAACCGCTTTCAGCTCACCCGTAGACAGGCAAGCCGGGGCAGACGCAAGGAATGACCCAACTTGTCAATTATACGGGGATAAACTCGCTTATATCCTTCTGGTATCTGTTTATTACCTTGAAGCCCTGCTGCTCCAACGCGCTCAGAGCCCGAGGTCCATCAATTCCTGAAACACGCAAAACCACCTGGATCACACCCGGATATTTCCTGGTAGGCCAGCAAAACAGGCTCTGGATATTGATCGCCTCTTTTTTCAACACAGCGGTTACGTCTGCCAGAGCACCAATACTGTCCTTGACGAAGATACTCAGCCGGACACTGTCGTCATTCATACCTATGGCCTGAAGCAGCACGCCTATGACATCGGTACTTGTTATTATCCCGACAAGTTCGTTCTCTTCCATGACTGGTAACGCACTGATATTATTACTCTGCATGATAAAGGCAGCCCGCTCTATGGTGGTGTCCGGGCCAACGGTTATGACCGTCTTAACCATAATCATTCCCAGCTCCACCTTTTCGAGAAGATACGTCAACTCATGGGCGGATAAAGCCGTTGCGGGTGAAGCCCAATGTTGCTTGAGATCACGATCAGAGACCAGTCCGACCAGTTTACCTTTCTTATTCACCACCAGCAGGTGATCGATCTTTTTTTCCTTAATCAATTTACTGGCCTGGACCAGAGAGGTTTCCGGCCTGGCAGTAACCAGATCAGTGTGCATGATTCGTTCTATATACATATCCTTCTCTCCTTTATAAACGTCTCTCTTTTCCTGGGGGGATCTTGGACCTGAAGTTTATCATAACACTACTTTTATCAGGACGAAAATATAATTATCCATGCAATAGAGGGGACATGAACAGGACAGTACAGGCTCCGTGATCGCCCGAAGACGGGTGAGCCGGGAGCAGAGAATAATGAAGAAGTACAAACCCTGTGATTGGTTACGATACTTTCTTCGTAACTACTCACTTGGCGTGTAACTCTCTGATTTTACATACCTCAAACTTATAACTGCTCTCAGGCTGCCCATATTTGGACAGGCACGATTGGCAGCTATAGCCCCTTGATGCGGCGGGTCGTGATCGTTCAAAGAGGGGTGAGCTGTGAGGAGTTATCTTTCTTCTTTGATATTTCCCTGCACCTTGTGTTACGATTGCAACAGGGCGGCCTGAGAGTAGGTACAGACGCAAAGCAAGTAAGATAAAGAGAGTACATACCATGTGAAGAGTTACGTAACAGATAAATTTCTATTTTATGTAAGGAGAATCTCATGATTGACCTGCCTGTTTCACCGGCATTGTTCTGGTTTCTTATTGGCATAGGTTTCTATGCCCTGGAACTGGCTTTACCGGGATTCATTATCTTTTTTTTCGGTATAGGTGCCTGGTGCTCCGCTTTGGCAGCCTATGCGCTGGATATCTCCCTTTCTGTACAGCTGATTATATTTATTGTCATGTCGCTGATATCCCTGCTTGCCTTACGTTCTACCCTGAAAAAAATCTTCTCAGGCGACACGAAAGCGGGAACAGATACCACAGACCTGGCATCATCAGCTGCCACCGGGGTGGTCACAGAAAAGATTATGCCTCCGGCCAAGGGTACAATAAAGTATGCAGGAACATTCTGGCAGGCATCAGCAGAGGAACCTGTTGAAGTGGGCACGGTCGTTGAAATAGTTGAACAACAAGATCTTCTGGTGAAAGTGCGCCGGGTACAATAAATAAAAAATATGAGGAGAACACCATGGAAATGCTGGTAGCAGTTGGTTTTTTTACTGTATTTGTCATTGTTATCATTCTTAAAACCGCAGTTGTTGTGCCACAGCGAACTGAATACGTGATAGAACGCCTGGGAAAATACCAGGCGACCCTGGAAGCTGGTTTCCATATCCTCATCCCCTTTCTGGACAAGATAGCCTACAAACGCAGCCTGAAAGAGGAACCTATTGATATCCCTGCACAAACCTGCATCACCTCTGACAACGTCACCATGGAAGTTGATGGCATTCTCTATCTTCAAGTGGTGAACTCCAGACAATCTGCCTACGGCATCGAGAACTATCATTTCGCTGCTACCCAACTGGCACAGACAAGCCTTCGATCTGCCATTGGCAAAATCAGCCTGGACAATACTTTTGAAGCACGGGAGCTGCTCAATCAACAGGTCGTTGAAGCACTTGATGAAGCAGCCCAGAATTGGGGGGTCAAAGTTTTACGCTATGAAATCAAGGACATTGAGCCACCGCGTACTGTGCTGGATGCCATGGAGAAACAAATGAAGGCTGAGCGGGAGAAACGAGCTGAGATTGCCCGCTCAGAAGGAGAGCGTCAGTCCCTGATCAATCGCGCTGAAGGCGAACGGGCAGAGGCCATAGCCTTGTCCGAAGGAGAAAAGATGAAGCGCATCAATGAAGCAGATGGCCGGGCGCAGGAAATTCTCAAGGTGGCTGAAGCAACGGCAGAAGGAATCAGAAAGGTAGCTGAAGCCTTAGCATCTCCAGGCGGTCAGGACGCCGCCAATCTTGATATTGCCAAAAAATATCTTGATGAATTCGGCAAGCTGGCCAAGGAAAATAATACCATGATCCTGCCGGCGAACCTCGCTGATGTTTCTTCAATGGTGGCAACCGTTATGTCTACGATTGAACACGGCAAGGGTGCAGTAAACCAGCCATAGGGCAGCCCAGTCACGGGGTCTGTACTTTAAGTGTTATGCGCTGCTTCTGACGTGTAACTGGTCACTGGTGCTTTATTGCCTTGCTCCTCTGTTTCTGTTAAAAAACGCGGATTCCAGCTTACTCGTCTTCGGGCGTGCATGATTGCCCGTATAAAGAGGCTATAGCGGCCAAGCACGCTTGCCCCAAATCTGGGTGAGCTGAAAAGCTGTTGCTGATTCAAAGCAAGTGGAACCAAGATGGTATATGCCCTGTGAGGCGTTACAAAAAACAAAGACAGTGGATGAGGCTAAAAATAGTCGCATGAAAAAGCTGTCTTTTTATACTTGACCATTACAGATGATGATTACAGAGAATTTGAGGTTTTTATGGGCTTTCGTTGTGGAATAATAGGGTTGCCCAATGTGGGCAAGTCAACCATATTTAATGCGCTTACTGCTGCCTCGATTGAATCGGAGAATTATCCGTTTTGTACCATTGAGCCGAATGTCGGTATTGTTCCGGTTCCGGATATCAGGCTTGACCAGCTTGCCGATCTCGTCAATACCCGGTCCAAGGTGTCTGCCCAGATGGAGTTTGTTGATATAGCCGGGCTGGTCAAAGGAGCCAGCAGGGGAGAAGGGCTTGGCAATCAATTCCTTGGCCATATCCGTCAGGTTGATGCCCTTGTTCATGTTGTCCGTTGCTTTGAAGACAGCAATATTGTCCACGTTGACGGTGAAGTAAATCCCTTGAGGGATATGGACGTGATCTCCATGGAGCTGATCATGGCGGATATTGAAACCGTGGACAGGCGTCTGACCAAAGCAAAAAATCAGGCCAAGTCCGGCGACAAGAAATGGCTTGCCGAAACTGCCTTTCTGGAGCAGGTGGTTACGCTTTTGAATGAAGGTAAACCTGCCAGACTCACAATGCCTGCAAATGAAGCGCAGGAAAAGGTCCTGCGTGAGTTATGTCTGTTGACAACCAAGCCGGTGCTCTATGTTGCCAACGTGAGTGATGAGGACCTGGCAGAAGGAAATAAATATGTTGACCGGCTGACTGAAGCTGCGCTGGCGGAAGGGGCTACGATAGTCTCTATTGCCGGAAGTATTGAGCAGGAGCTTAGTCTGCTTGAAGCAGAAGAGCAGCAGGAATTTCTGCAGGACCTTGGCCTGGAAGAACCAGGGCTGAACCGTCTTATCCACGCGGGCTATGATCTGTTGAACCTGATTACCTTTTTCACGGTGGGAGAAAAGGAGACCAGGGCATGGACCATAACAAAGGGGATAAGAGCACCGCAGGCTGCCGGAAAGATACATACAGATTTTGAACGCGGCTTTATCCGGGCGGAGGTTATCGCTTACCAGGACTATATTGCCTGCGGCACTGAAGCAAAGGCCAGGGAAAAAGGACTGATGCGCCTGGAAGGAAAGGAATATACAGTAAAAGATGGCGACTGTATTTTGTTTCGCTTTAATGTATAGGAAGAAATGCGCCCTAACGTGGAAAAAAGACTTTATGTCAATCAGATTCAAGCCGGGCAGCAGGTCGAGGATATATTTCTGGTGACCAGAAAGTCCCTGGCCGAAACCAGGGCCGGCAAACCTTTTCTCACCCTGGGCCTGATGGATAAAACCGGGGCAATAGAAGCCAGGGTCTGGGATAATGCCGTTCATTTTGCAGGGGAGGCAGAGCTGCATGATATTGTGCATATTACTGCGGCAGCGACTGAATACAAGGGGCAGGTACAGCTCAAAGTGTTGTCTCTTGTCAAAATGGAGAGAAAACAGACGGATATCGTCCACTTTATGCCGACAAGCGAACGTCCTGTCAAGGAAATGGCCGCAGAACTGGACCGCGTGATCAAGGGCATCCGTGATCCGTCACTGCAGCAATTGCTAAAAGAAATATTTCAGGGGGATACACGGCAGCGTTTCCTTCATGCCCCGGCTGCGAAGAGGATGCATCATGCCTATATTGGCGGGCTGGCTGAGCATACCCTTTCTGTCGCTGGCATGGCCAGGAAAACAGCTGCTCATTATCCTGTGATTGACGAGGATATGCTGGTTGCCGGTGCCCTGCTCCATGATATCGCCAAAATAATGGAATTTGATTTCAGTTCACCGGCATTCGAATATACGACGGAAGGCCGCCTGGTCGGCCATCTTGTCCTGGGGGCTGAGCTGGTGCGTAAGGCGGCGGAAAAAGTGCCTGGCCTTGCACCTGAGATGCTTGACCGCCTGACCCATCTGATCCTCAGTCACCATGGTCAACTTGAATTTGGCTCCCCTGTCCTGCCCATGACCCCGGAGGCAATCCTGCTCCATCATCTAGACGATATGGACGCCAAAATGAACTACATGAAACATCTTTCTGATACTATAACAGATTCCAGTTGGCAATGGACCGAGTACCAGCGCCCTTTGGAGCGTTTCCTGTATCTGAAGGGAAGTAACCAGCAAAAGGAATCACACAACAAAAAAGCACCTTCGGCGCAGGCGCAGCAACAAAAAAAGAATACTGACAAAGAACAGCTTAAGCATAAGCAGCAGTCTCTTTTTAGTCCCTGAAGGGAACTACAGAAAAAAATCAGGTAAAGACAGGGCATTATATTCCCTGCGAGCAGTTACCCATAAAACAACAATCTATGCTGGAACACATTAAAGGTCAGACAAGAGCCATCTATATGCTCAAACGTGCGCTGACAGGAAAACGACTCGCTCATGCCTATCTTTTCACCGGGCCAGACGGTGTTGGCAAGACTACCACTGCAAGAGAGGTCGCAAAAATTCTGCTTTGCAAACAGGTTCACCAGGAGAAGCCCTGTAATATCTGCCCTGGCTGCATAAAATTTTTATCTGGCAATCATCCAGACTTCATTTCTCTAGCCCCGGAAGGCACCGCCATCAAGGTTGATCAGGTGCGGCGCTTAAAAGAGGCGGTGAGCTTTGCTCCTCTTGAAGGACGCCGGGTGCTGCTGCTGCAGGATATCCATACCATGCGCCGGGAAGCTGGAAACAGCCTGCTTAAATTACTTGAAGAACCACCGGCAGATAATTATTTTTTCCTCATCGGCAACTCAAGGAACCAAATTCTGCCAACCATTGTTTCCAGATGCCAGCATATTCCTTTTACGCCGTTGTCCACGCAAGATACAGCCGCGCTTATTACGACGCATCGAGACGATATACAGCCAGCTGATGCGCAGATGCTGGCAGCGATAAGTGAAGGCTGCCCCGGCCAGGCACTTCTCATGGAAGCGGAAGGACTCTTCTCCTTGTTTGCAGCAATTAAAACAGCGATGCTCCAGCATTATACAGATGAAGAAACTATGGTTGAAGCTGCCCTGGCTGTTGCGACCCAGGCAAGTTTACAAAAAGATGGTCTGCCCGTGCTGCTTACCTTGCTCCGCCTGTTTTATAGAGATGTGATAAGGGCCAGCCTGCAGAATCAAACTCCTGCAAATGCAGCAGATGAAGTGGCCATGGCAAGAGATATGTGGAACTTGGAAGAACTTTCTGCTAAGATGGCAAACATTGATCATGCTGAAAAAGCACTTGCCGGAAACTGTAACCCTGGACTTGTCTGCGACGTACTTTTTCTAAACATTTTTGACCGAAGCCTGAACTGAACTTTTGATGCCTGACTATTCTGACATGCCGCCTGCACAGACAGAGGCAAGTGCTGAGGACACCCCGCAGCTCTACTATAAAATACGTTTTAGAAACATTGGTCAGGAATTTACCGCCCAGACAAACATAAAAGAACTGCGCCAGGGCAGCAGGGTCATGGTGCATACTGATCATGGGGTTGAACCTGCTGCTATATCAGGCAGTGCCGCCTGTCTGGAACTGCCGGATACTGACCGTCAGGTACACTATACCATCCTTAGAACCGCCTCTGCGGAGGAAGAGCAGCGTTATGAACAGTTATTCTATCATGAAAAAGAGGCATATAGATTTTGTCAGGACAAGATAGAATCACTGGCGCTGCCAATGCATCTGGTACGGGTGGAGCGTTTCTTCAATGGTTCGAAAATCATTTTTTATTTTACGGCCGAAAACAGGGTTGATTTCCGGGAGCTGGTCAAACTGCTTGTCCAGGAATTTCGGACCCGAGTTGAGATGCGCCAGATAGGAGTGCGTCACGAGACGCAAATGCTCGGAGATCTTGGCTACTGTGGACGGGAGCTTTGCTGTTCCAGTTATTTGAAAAATTTTGCTTCAGTCTCCATTAAAATGGCAAAAACTCAGGATTTGCCTCTCAATCCTTCAAAAATCTCAGGGATATGCAATCGATTGCTCTGTTGCCTGACCTATGAATATGAGAACTATAAAAAAGTAAAAAAAGAAATGCCCCGTATCGGCAGAACCATTGTATTTGCAGGTGAGGAATATAAAATTATTCGCCAGCTACCGCTTTCCGGTGAATTAATGGGGATCAAAGGGGACGGTGAAGGGCGTATTTTTTCCGAAGAGCAATGGCGGTCTGCTCAAATTGTGCAGAAAACTGCCGGCAAAAAGAACCGGAAACGACAAAACACGTCCAGTAAATCATGAAACCTTGCCAGGAAGAATTAAGCGACAAGCTTACCTGCAAAGAGTGTAACAGCCCCCATTTCCCTCATCTTCAGGCGATCACGACTGTCCGCATAAAGGGGCTGTGACTGCCAGTCGCGCCTACCTGAATCCGGGCAACCTGAAAACAGCCACAGGCTTAAAAGCAAGCAAAACCAGGGTGATACATGCCCTGCGAGTATTCATCAAATATCTTCAGTATATTACTTTATTATGACAACCTATGTAACAACACCGATTTATTATGTAAATGCCATGCCTCATCTGGGACATGCCTACACAACCATCGTAACGGATGTGTACAGCCGCTTCAAAAGGCTGTGTGGCGATAACGTCCGATTTCAAACCGGTACAGACGAGCATGGCGAAAAAATAGCTGAAGCCGCAGAAAAAGAAGGTGTTTCTCCGCGAGAATATGTTGATAAAATTTCACGGGCGTTTCAAGACACCTGGCCGCTGCTTTCCGTTTCCCAGGACTATACCATCAGAACCACTGATCCTGACCATGTAGAAACGGTCCAGCGCATTCTCCAGCAGGTTTATGACCAGGGTGACATTTACTTCAGTGAGTATTCCGGCCACTATTGCAAAGGGTGCGAGCGTTTTTTGACGGAAAAAGAGCTTGTTGAAGGGCTGTGTCCAGATCACCAGGTTGCCCCTCAGAAAAGAGCTGAGCAAAATTACTTTTTCAGGATGTCTGCATATCAACAGTGGCTTATAGATCATATCATAGCCAACCCGAAATATATCACACCAGAACGTTATCGTAATGAAGTTCTGTCTTTTTTAAGCGAACCACTTGAAGATTTATGCATTTCGCGGCCTGTTTCACGATTGACCTGGGGAATTCCGCTGCCTTTTGACGAACGCTTTGTCACCTATGTATGGTTTGACGCACTTATTAATTATCTAACTGGCATAGGATACCCTGAAAGCCCTGATTTTGATACATACTGGCCGGCTGCAGAACATGTCATTGCCAAGGATATCCTCAAGCCCCATGCCATTTACTGGCCTACCATGATTCAGGCCATTGGTTTGCCACCGTACAGGCGACTTCATGTTCACGGGTACTGGAATGTGGATAATACCAAGATGTCTAAATCTATTGGCAATGTGGTCCGGCCCAGGGAACTGGTGGATGCGTACGGCGTTGATACTCTCCGTTATTTTGTCCTGCGGGAGATGAGCTTTGGCCTGGACTCTTCCTTTTCCACTGACGCCATAATTGACCGGCAGAATTCAGATCTGGCCAATGATCTGGGCAACTTGTTTTCCCGGTCATTGGCGATGATCAGAAAATATGCAGGAGGCTCTGTTCCAGCTGCTGTTCCTGCGGCAGTTACTGATGATGATCGAGAGCTTGTCACTGCCATGGAGGCGATGATTGCAAGCTATGAACAGCAAATGAATGATTTTTCTTTTCATAAGGCCCTGCAGGCAGTATGGGAAGTAATCAGCCTGATGAATCGCTATATCGTTACCAATGCCCCCTGGGAACTGGCCAGGGATGAAGGAAATAATGAGCGGCTGGCCACGGTATTGTACTCTCTGGCCGAGGGCCTGCGAATTATTACTCTGGTCGTGCAGCCGATCATGCCAGCGGCTGCGGAAAAAATGGCTGCCGCCCTTGGGATAGCTGAACGTGTGTCTCAGGCTGAGCTGGCAAAAGACGGCAAATGGGGAGGGACAAAGGCAGGTACTGAGCTTGGCCCTCTACCCCCTCTCTTTCCGCGTATAGACAACAAACAAAAGACAAAGAAAACTCCTGATTCCAGGCAGAAAGAAACGAAGAAAAAAAAGGAAAAGAACGCTGCTGCTAACGAAGGGCTCATATCCCTTGAACAGGTTGGCCAGGTTGAGCTCAGGGTTGCTCAGATAAAAGCTGCGGAAAAAATTGCTCAATCAGAACGACTGCTGAAGTTAAAGGTTCTTGCCCCGGAAGAACGGACCATTGTTGCAGGCATTGCCCAGTATTATACGGCGGAAGAGGTGGTGGGCAACCAGGTGATTATAGTCGCCAATTTAAAACCTGCGAAGCTCATGGGCGTGCTGTCTGAGGGTATGCTGCTTGCAGCCAAGGAAAAAGATGATAACGGGAAAGAGCGGCTTGTCCTGACCACAGTTGCTGCAGATGTTGCCCCGGGCAGCCGGGTGGCTTAATTTATAAACGGAGTAGTTTTATGTTCGTGTTAAGTAATTTTTTCATGGCTGTTGCCAAGCTCATCAGTTTCATCCTGAGTGCCTATATCTGGATCGTGATTGGCCGGGCTGTTATATCCTGGGTCAACGCAGACCCTTATAATCCCATTGTACGTTTTCTGGTGCAGGCAACTGAGCCGCTGTTGGCTCGAATCCGGCGGGTAGTTCCAATTATGGGAGGATTCGATTTAAGCCCAATGATACTGATCTTTGGTGTCATTTTTCTGCAAAGCTTTCTCGTGCCCACGCTGGAACAGATTGCAATGTCACTTCGTTAATCTTGTGAGCTGGATTATAGCCAAAAATGATGGAGCAGTCCTGCTCAAAATATATGTGCAGCCAGGAGCCAGCCGGAATGAGATCGTCGGCGTGCATAATGATGTGCTCAAGCTGCGCTTAACCACACCTCCTGTTGACGGAAAGGCCAACAAGGCTGTCCTTGCCTTTCTGGCAAAGACCCTGGGCTGTCCAAAATCTTCACTTTCTCTCAAAAGCGGACACCGCAACAGAAACAAGGTTGTTGTCATTGATCAATGTCCAGCAGAGTGCCTGCGCCAATTATCTGGGATGGATTTCCATGGAGAAGAATGAAAAAAAACTCGTCGTCGCCAACTGGAAGGCGTATTTTGCTCCTGCACGGGCATTAAAATGGTGTGAGGAGTTCAAGCAGAATTACAGGCCGGTATCCGGAGTTGAGGTGATCATTGCCGCGCCTTTTTTGTGTATCAGGGAGGTGGCTGAGCGCCTGGCATCTCTGGATTCCGTCTTTCTCGCAGCGCAATCGGTTTCTTCCTGGCCGCAGGGGAGCTATACCGGCTCAACTCCTGCCGCCTGGCTGGATGGAATTGCACAATACAGCATCCTGGGCCACAGGGAACGACGTCGTTATTTTCATGAAAGCGCTCAGGACATCGCCAGGCAGGTGCACGAATCCATGGCAGAAAACCTACAGCCTGTTGTCTGCGTTGATAAAGACAATATCACTGCCCAGACAGCCTTTTTTGATATGGAAGAGGTGCTGAAAATCCTCTGGGCATACACTCCACCTGATGCCGATCACCTTGAGCGGGCACATGGGCAAAAAACCATCGACAAGGCGGTTAAGGCTCTTCGCACAAAAGTTGGCGGGCAGGAAGTGCTATATGGCGGCGGAGTTAACATACATAACGCCAGGTCGATCCTGGCAATTGATGGTATTTCCGGCATTATGCTGGGTAAAGGCTGCCTTGATGCGGCCGCTTTTTCCCGGCTGATTGAATCATTGTAACGGCGCACCTGCTCCCAGGGCACCCATCTTCAGGCGATCACGACCTGCCGCATAGAGGGGCTATAGCTGCCAATCGTGCTTGCCCAGATCTGGGAGCCTGAAAGCAGTTACAGGCTTTAAAAGCAAGTGAAACCAAGGTGATACATTCCCTGCGAGGAGTTACGATTTTACATCAGAAAATTACGGACCATACGAAAATTATAAATGGGGGGGGGCAGTTACATCTGCAACAGACGTTTGATTCGCTCTTCCATAGGAGGATGTGTGGAGAAAAGTCCGGCCAGGGCCCCCCCTTTCAAAGGGTTGACGATATACATCTGGGCAGAGGCCGGGTTCACATCCATGGGGATCTGGTGATTGGCACTTGATAATTTATTGAGAGCACTGGCAAGAGATTTAGGGCGACCGCATATTTCAGCACCTGTGGCATCAGCAATATATTCCCTGCTTCTTGATATGGCCATCTGAATGAGTGAAGCGGCAAGAGGAGCCAGAATCATCATAATGATCATAACAAGCGGATTGCTTCCCTCCTCGTCGTCAGAGCCGCCGCCAAAAAACATGGCAAATGTAGCAAGATGCGAGATGGCACCAGCCATAACTGCTGCTATGGAGCCTATAAGAATATCCCGATTCTTTATATGGGCCAGTTCATGGGCAAGTACGCCTTCCAGTTCATCTCTGGAAAGCGTTCGCATTATTCCGGCAGTAACAGCAACCGCAGCATGTTCAGGATTTCTGCCAGTGGCAAAAGCATTGGGAGTCTGGCTGTCCACCACATAAATTTTTGGCTTGGGGAGCTGGGCGCGCATTGCCAGGGACTCAACCATGCTATGCAGGTCCGGCGCCTCAGCAACACTTACCTCCCTCGCCTTATTCATGGCCAAGGCCATCTTATCCGAATTCCAGTAAGCGAAAAAATTCAGTCCAAGGGCCATAAGCAGAGCTATCGTCATACCCTGTTGCCCGGCCAAGGCCTGACCGGCCACCATAAAAAGCGCAGTCAGGGCCGCCATAAGCATGAAGGTTTTAGCTGTATTCATAAATTGATCCTTTATGATATGTTTTCATTCAAGGCTCATTCTTCGAGCGAAACAATATCCGGCAAGTTTCGATACCGCTCAGCATAATCCAGCCCATACCCTACCAGAAAACCTTGCTCTGCGGCAAACCCGGCATAATCAATGGCTACCTCGGTCTCACGCCGTTCTGTTTTGTCAATCAAGGCGCAGAGTTTGACGCTGCTCGCGCCTGCGTCTTTGAAATGATGCGTCAACCATGCGGCGGTATGACCTGAGTCAACAATGTCTTCAATAAGGATAATGTCCTTTTGCGTCACGTCAAGCTCGGCAGACTTGACAAGATCTATGCTCCCGGAAGAACGCGTAGCATCGCCATAACTTTTTACACGAATAAAGTCAAGCTCCACGTCCAGGTCAATGGCTCTGCAGAGATCTGCTGCAAAAATGAAAGCCCCGTTCAGTACGCAGAGTAAAACCAGCGATTGATTCTTTTCTCTTCCGGCATATTCTGCCGTTATTTGCTTGCCAAGTTCCTCCACCCGGCAGGCGATCTGCTCTCTCGTAAAAACTATGGTTTGCTGCTCATGAGCCATGGTGCTATTTGTTTTTCCATTCATGCAGTAATTTCTCAGCCTCGTCTTTTTCTTTAAAAGAAACTTGAGTTAAAACAACCTGTTCCATTTGCCTGACGGCTTCAGCCTTTTTTCCTTCACCATGCAAGGCAAGAGCCAGGTGATAGCGCAGTACAGGGTTATTGCCCTCATCCTTTTCAACCGCCTGGGTAAATGCATTCCGGGCAAGGCTGTATGAACCGCGCTTATAATGTACCCATCCCAACGTATCAATAATATTGCAA
>PDWJ01001437.1_pt1 | contig 48698 bp, 45 predicted proteins | sample 1430881 | NCBI WGS metagenome assembly PDWJ01 (sample SAMN01162460, study PRJNA174530) | Oral metagenome, whole genome shotgun sequencing project. | biome: Marine environment; feature: Marine mammal; material: Swab sample of the gingival sulcus; isolation source: swab sample of gingival sulcus...
GCTTCCTGATCCTGGGCTCAACCGGCGAACCGCTGCCCGGGAACCTGGTCCGGCGGGCCGAGCTCTACGTTCAGGTTTACGCGGACGGTCAACCACTCTGGCAAGCACCCAGATCCCTGCATCCGCAGCGGGAGGCCATTGCCGTCTCGCCCGGTTCGGCAGATGGTCTGGAAAGCCTCAAAACCTCCTTGAGCCGCAGCGTCACCCTGGATGCAAACTACCTGGCCGAATGCGCCAACTACCTTGTCAACAACATAAGTACCATCGATGTGACCGCCACCACTTATTCCATCGAGGGTTACGGCGAAGTGATCGATAACAGCGGTACCTGGACCGGTGAGCCCATTGCCTCAGGCGGTGCGTGGCAGACCGCTGGTGATCGCGTTTATCTCGACAATAAGTACGCCGAGATCACCGATGACGGTTCCCAACCACTGCTTACACTGAGTAGTTTTTCCAATTCCGCTCTTCCAATGCTCAAAATGATCGCAGACAATCCAGACAACGATGGGAAGGGTATCATTCAGTTCAGCAATCACGATGGCTCGAGTATTCATGAGATGCAGGTAACACAAGATCAATGGAATTTTAGAGGTGGGTCATTAGAGTATAATTTTGTAGGGGACACTTTCAACTTTATGTGCCATTCTTTTAACTTGAATGGACCTTTTTTCAATTTTAATGGAGATTATTACTGGTTGAAAAATATTAGTAATACATCATTTGGCCCAACGATCACGATGTCCGCAGGCACCACCAGTACCCAGGGAAGGGGAAAGATTGAGTTCAGAAATTACGATGGCTCGAGTATTTATTCAATGCAGGTGACAGACGACCAATGGAGTTTTACAGTGCCTAACACAGAGTTTAATTTTAACGGAGGTTCTTTCAAGGTAGATCTTAGTGGCAGTAGTTCCCATTCTTATCCAGACTTTCAAGTACAGAATACGAACGGTAATGAGTATGCTAATTTTTTATCTTCCCAGGGTAAAGCTTATTTAGGCATTTTTTCTGCAGAAGATGAGGTATCTACACTGGTTTTTGGTATATTTCACCCAAGTTCGCAAACGCCACTTGGGTATGCAAGTATAAGATATAATTCATATTACAAAAGAATCGATATTCAAGTTCCTGTTTCTGGGACAATCCAGTTAATAGCAGCAACTGTCGATATCAAAGGAGCCCTTGATGTCGATGGCCCTATTTACCAGCGTGGCACAATAATCCACCCCAAACGAGCTCTTGGCAAGGATGCCAATCTGGAGAGCATCGCGGAGCACGCGGAGAACATGTGGCGCGAGCAGCGTCTGCCCGCTGTGCCGGCACCCGAAGTTTTAGAAGACGGCAGTAAAAGAGTCGAACTGGGTCAGCAGCGCAGAGGCATGCTCGAAGAGCTGGAAAAAGCCCATATCTACATTCAACAGCTCCACGAGCAAAACCAGACCCTGCAAGAGCAGTTTAAAGCACTTCAAGCACAATTTAAGACACTTCAAATGGAAGTAAAAAAGGTGAAAAAGTAGACGGGCAGGATTGAAGCGACACGCCTGAATATTTCGCCTGTCCTGTTTGGACGGAAAGCTTCCGTTCTTATGGTACATCATCCCTTCGGGAGGTTGCGAAGGGATGATGAAAAAAGGGTAGGGCAAAGTCCTGCCTCTCCAGTATGGCTGGTGATAACTCTTTTATTGACTGATTAAAGTTTCCTTTTTGACCAATAGTACGGTCTGCGTTTGCCGTGAGCAATGGCAATGATAAGAATGTAGTTTGGTTCAATAGAGTAAACAATTGAATAAGGAAATTTAGACAGTAAATAACGTCTAAATGGAGGTTTTAAAATCCGATAGGTAAGTGGAGATGACTATATGTTTTGGGTTGCCGTTTCAATGGAACGACGAAAACGATGTCCCAATCCTGTTTGACAATCTTCATCATACTGAATTGCATTGAACAATTCTTTTTTAGCTTCAGGATAAAAAACTATCGAATTCATTTCCGTGTTATCTCTTTAGCTTCAGAAAAAACGACCTCTGCGGGAATTCCTTTTTGCAATCCTTTTTTGTATTGTTCATATCTACTTTCCACTTCAGCAAGCCAAGCCGCATCTGTTTCTGTTAAATGTTCCTCTCCATCTAAAGAGCTTAACAGGCGATCAGCCAAAAAAGCCCTTTGTTGTGAGGAAAGTGAGAGAAGTTCGCTTTCAATTTTTTTTAGTGACTCTGGCATATCAGCCTCCGTTATGTTGAAAAAAAACAGTTTCAAAAAATAATGGCATAAATGACGACAATATGCAAATGTCCAAATGAAAATACCCCCGCCTGTCCTGTTTGGACGGAAAGCTTCCGTTCTTATTTGTACATCATCTCTTCGGGAGGTTGCGCAATAGAGTGGAGCGAAGTCTTCAATACCACCTGAAAACCAGCTCGGTTGTTCCGTCGTTTTCGGGATCTATTTTCAGTTCCCAATGTGAGCGCAGGGGATGGGTTTCCAGAAAATGGCGAATGGCTTGTTTCAGGATGCCGTGCCCGTGTCCGTGAACGACTTTCAGCATGGCGGGGTGGTGTAGCATGGCAGCGTCGATCATTTTGGACAATTCATCCAGCGCGTGTTCCTTCTTCATTCCTATCAGCTTCAGTTCAAGTGGAATGGTCTTCGAGGAAAGCTCATCTGAATACAGGTGAACCCGTTCTTTCCGCGGTGCGCTCTTTTCCGCTGTGTGAACCAGGTCTGCAACCGGGATCGTCATGGTCATGCCGCTCACATCGACGCGGGCTTGTTTCCTGTCTACAGAGATGAGTTTCCCTTTTTTCTGCCAGCTTTTCAGCAGCACTTGATCGCCTTCGCGCCAGTCTTCCGGCTGCTTGCCTGAAGAGGTAATAGAGACGCTTTCCTCCTCGGGTTTCCGCTCTGCTGACACCAGTTCCCTTTGCTTTTCCGAGAATCGGGAGACCAGTTTCTGTCTGGTCTTCCTGGACTCCACCTCTTTTAAAAGGTCTCTGAATTCAGACTCAATTCTGGCAACGGCTTTCTTCAAACGCTCGCTTTCCTTGAGTTTCATTTTCTCCTGAAGGGCTTCATAAGAGCGTTTTTCCTGCTTTGTTTCCACAATTCTGCGTTGCGCTCGTCTCTCCTCTTTCTTGAGCTTCATGCGCTGTTTTTCCAGCAGCTTGTTTTGCTCTTGCAGAACCATGATGGCGCTCTGGATGTCCATTTGATTGTCTTCCACCAGTGAGCTTGCCCGTTCAATCAACTTCTCGGGCAGCCCAATCCGCCTGGCGATTTCCAGGGCATGCGATCGGCCCGGAACACCCTGAATGAAGTGATAGGTGGGAACGAGCCGGTTTTTGTCAAACGACATGGAAGCGTTGGCTAATTCCGGATGATTGAGCGCAAAGGAGCAGAGTACCTGCTGGTGGGTGGTAACCAGCAGGTGAGCGCCCTGCTGCACGCACTCTTCAATTAACGCTTGTGCCAACGCGTTACCCTCGTGAGGGTCGGTGCCCGAGCCCAGCTCATCCAGTAAAATGAGTTTGTTTGTTACTTGCGGCTGAAGAATGGTTTTCATGGATTCCAAATGCGAGGCATACGTACTCAGGTTGTGGCTCAGCGACTGGTGATCGCCAATATCGGCAAACACGCGCTCGTAGTAAGGCAGCTCGGAATCGGGATCGGCGGGTATGGGCAACCCGTGATTGGCCATCAGAGCCAGTAACCCGACCGTTTTAATGGTCACCGTTTTACCGCCGGCATTGGCACCCGAAATAATCTGGCCCTTTAAATCCCCATCCAGACGCAGAGTGAGTGCCACCATGCGATTGCGGTCCTTCAAGCCCGAAACCGCCTCCCGGTGTTTTTGAAACCGTTCATCCAGTAAAGGGTGCCTGGCGTTCATCAGCAAGAGCGACTGGCTGTGATTGGGTTTAACGGGGAAGGAGTTGGTTTCCATTGCCGTCAGGGCAAGCGCTTGAATGGAGTCAATACGGCTGACAGAAGGCAGCAGGCCGTACCGAATGAAAGCCAACTTTTGCAGCTGCAGGGTCAGTTCCCTCCTGAACTGAAAAATTTCCTCTCTTTTCTCAAAAAAGAGCTCCTGAAGCCTGTTTTGAAGGGGCGTGGTTGTGTCGGGCTCGATGAAGGCGGTCTGACCGGAGGTGCTGTAGTCGATTAAAATACCGGGAACTCTTCGCTTGTAGGTCTTGTTCACGGCCAGGACACGCCTGCCATTGCGCTCAAAAATGACATGCTCCGTCAATTGACTGGAAAGCGTTTTCACTTTTTCCTTCAGGATGTGATCCAGACGGCTGGTTACGCGGCTTTCCTCCTCACACAGCTTCTTGAATCGCGGCGTAATGGACGCAGACCAACTTCCGTCGGGCTCGAAAGAGGCTTTGAGTTTGATCAACAGGTCACTCAGCCCGCCGTCATCCTGTTCCACATCATCGAGCAGGGTTTGTCTGAACTCGCTGAGGTCTTCCGCCTGGCAGAACGCGTTCCAGAAGAGGAGTGTGTTCCTGAAAAGAATGAGCTCTTCACTTGTCAGCGGTTTTTCTGCGGGATTGCGGTCCAGACATCGAGGATCGGGAATTTCGGGAATGACAAGCGGATCGTGCTTGTCCAGAAAGAGCATCCAGCTTTCAAGAAGCTCATAATGGCGATCCAGCTGCGAAACAGGAATGCGCTGCATGTTCAATATGGCTTGTTTCCCGCTCCGGGTTTTGGCATTCAGTGCGTAAAAGTTGAGAATGGTCTCAAATTCCAGTGATCTAAGCGTATGCCGTTCAATTTGTCTTAATTTGTTTTCTTTCTTCTGCATGTCCCGTTTCTTTTAGCGCGTTCATCATTCCAAAAAACATGCTATTGTATCTCAAAACGGAATAGAGAGGTGCGTATGTTTCTCAAAGATCGGGTGAAAGCGCTCGCTCAACAGCAAAGAGCCGCCGCGATTGCCTTTTTGCTTTGCCTGCCGGTATTTCCAGCCGTCTACAAATCGGATCGAGGCGCGGTTGTTTCAAGATCGACCCTGGCTTCGGAAGTTGGCAGAGATATTCTCAAGCAGGGGGGCAATGCCTTCGATGCCGCTGTGGCAACGGGCTTTGCTCTGGCCGTGACCTACCCCTCGGCGGGTAATCTGGGAGGTGGAGGTTTTGCCGTGATACGGCTTAGCTCCGGTGAATGTCGCGCTCTGGATTTTCGTGAAACGGCGCCCAAATCGGTCAGTGCCCAAACCTATCTGGATAAGAACGGCCAGGTGCGGGATAAACTCCTGACGCTGCACACCCTGGGTTCCGGCGTACCCGGCACGGTGGACGGCCTGCTGTTACTTCACAAGACCTATGGAACACTGCCGCTCAGGGATCTCATCAACCCGGCCATTCAATTGGCAGGTGAGGGCTTTGTGCTGCCCGCTTCTCTGGTTGAATCGTTTGGCAGACAGCTGAACGATATGAAGCGGCATCCCGCTTCCATGGACGTGTTCACCAACGGCGGTACAGCTTACCGCAATGGCGATCGTTGGGTTCAGAGAGATCTCATGCGCACCCTGAAACGCATAGCCGGAAAAGGACGCGCCGGTTTTTACGAAGGCAAAACCGCTGAATTGATTGTGCGGGAAATGAAACGCACAGGTGGAGCCATCACACTGGAGGATTTAAAAGCGTATCGATCAATCTGGCGGGAACCCGTCAGGGGAAGCTATCGCGGTTATCAGATTATCAGCATGCCGCCGCCTTCATCGGGCGGTGTTCTGCTGGTTCAAATGCTCAACATGCTCGAGGATAAGCAACCGGGAAAACTGGGCTGGGGTCATCCCGATCTGGTTCACTGGATGATTGAAGCCGAACGGCTGGCGTTTGCGGATCGCGCGGTTTACCTGGGCGATCCCGACTTCAATCCGCTTCCCGTTGAACAACTGATTGACAAGCAATACGCGAAATCGCGCATGAATACGGTCGAGCTCATGAAGGCAGGTGATTCCAGTGCCATTGCGGAAGGAAAGCTGCCCTATGAGAGCCCGGAAACCACTCACTTCAGTGTGATGGATCGAGATGGCAACATCGTTGCCATTACCACCACCCTCAATTTACCCTATGGCAACAAAATCGTGGTTCCCGGCGCGGGCTTTCTGTTGAACAATGAAATGGATGACTTTGCGGTTAAAGCCGGAGTCGCCAATTCATTTGGGCTTCTGGGCAGTCGATTGAATTTAGTTGAAGGCGGCAAGAGGATGTTGAGCTCCATGGCTCCCACCATTCTGTTGGGTCCGGATGAAAGCATGGCTGTTTACGGTGCTCCGGGCGGTTCGGCCATCATTACCACGGTCCTGCAGGTGACTGTCAACTTGATCGACCACAAAATGACTCTGGATCAGGCCATTCGCGCTCCTCGTTTCCACCATCAATGGAAACCGGATCAGGTTCTTTTTGAGCCCTTCGCGCTCAACCCCGCCCTGCGCGAGAACCTCACAAAGAGAGGTCACAAAAAGCTGGTACCCTGCGAGGTGTACATCAGCGATGTCAACGGTATCCTTTACAAAAACGGCCTCTTCGAAGCTGTAACAGACCCCCGTCACGACGCTCTCCCGGGAGCTCAGTAGCCACTGGCAAGGGGAACTTTGGCTTGAGTTGGGTTGGCAAGGGAGACTCTGGCTTGTGAGTTGGGTGGATCAGAGAAAAATGCTAAAAATGCTGCGAATGGCAAACCTATCGCCTGCACTGCTGACTTTCCTTACTTCTCCTTCGAGGTGCTGCGGTCAGGTGACTCAGCAAGAACCTGAAAAAGGAATAAAATGATGAAAACAAATACTAAAATGAATGAGAATTGGCCGAAGAGGCTCATCGGTCTGCGGCTCTACTTACCGAGCAAGCACGAACTCGGCTTCGAGTTCGTAGGTGCCAGAGTATATAGAGGTCTGCGCATCATTACCGCTTCAGACTGGTCACTCAAATACTATGGCGGAACCGTTCTGGATTCTTCCAGTCTATCCACTTTCGGTGTTGCATCCTTTTTACTGAATATGAATTCAGATTGGGGTTTAATTAATGAGGTTTCCAGGAAACTACCGCAATACATATCATTCAAAACCAAAGGTTATTGCAGCCTGGATATAGGTTTCGAAAACAATCGCGCCCTCCAAATCCGTATTCAGGTTGATGGTAAAACCATCTATGAGCACTGGGATTAAGCAGCCTGGAAAAGCTGCAACCGTTGCGTTAAGCCTGCTTCGTTTTTGGGGCCGGCACTCAAAGAATTCCTGTTGACTTGTCCAAAGATAGATAATGAATTTGAAAGACAACAAGATGATTCAGGGAAGATGGAATTATCTATGAGATACTTGTGTCATATCAGAATGAGTCAGGCCCGTTCCAAATAAAATCATCGTTTCTTTAAAGACAAATACAGCTTTTGTGGCTTAAGATGATAAAAACAGCATACTTTTCAATTTTTGCAGGAAAAAAGGATGACTAAACGAACAGACGACTTAAAAACATCACTTGTATGTGCCTTAATCGGGATGTTCACATTAATTGTAAGTCTGTCAGGTTGCTCGCAAAATTCAACGACTGTCACACTTTTAAAAGAGCCTGTGATGCTCTGTGATAAACCAACCGTCTTAAAGCTAGAACAGCCTCTCTGCCGCAAAAACAAATCTCTTAGCATTCGCATGCAACTGAACGAGACATGGACACCGGAACCACCATGGCAAGCTATTAAATTGCAGGATGGTCAGTCAGTGAGACTGACGGCAGCTCTGATTTCCGATAAAGGAGACCATTATTATCCAAAGGCAATTGGCGCTGGAGGTGGGCTGGAAATTTGTTTTCGCGATTCGGTTCCCAAAGATGCAAGAATAGTAAAAATTACCCTTGGTTGCACGCATCCGTTAACAGCTCAAAACATCGTGTGGGTTGACTGGAATCCCAAATAGTTGACGTCATACCATGCCCTTTATTGCCAAAATGGAATACGATAAAGGCCTTGCTATTGATTTTTCTTGCGGAAACCGGGATTTTTTTCTTTCCCAAAAAGGACTTGCTAAGTAATACCATGTCTGTATGACTTATGAAATAAATGAGGTGGTCATGCGGGTAACCAGTAAAGGTCAAGTTACAATTCCAAGAAATATAAGAGAAACATTGGGGATATTGCCACAATCTGACATTGAGTTTCAGGAAGATAACGGTAGATTTTATATCAGTAAACTAGCTGATCCAAAATCCAGTAAAAACTTTGCCAAGTTAAGAGGCATTGCAACGGCTCAAATGTCTACTGAAGAAATCATGAACCTCACAAGAACATCATGATGAATGGAATACTTGTGGACTCATGTGTGTTGCTCGATATTTTACTGATGATCCAAACTGGGCTGACTGGTCCGAAAAAATGTTGATAAAATACAGTCAAACCAATACATTGTACATCAATTCAATAATTTAAACTGAAGTTTCAATTGGATTTAATAATATTGAAGAAGTTGAATTGGCTGTAAAAGAAGCCGGTGTAAAAGTACTTGAGTTGCCGCGAGAAGCATTGTTCTTGGCCGGAAAGTTTTTTTTAAAATACAAAAGAAACAAAAGGGTAAAAAGCTCAACACTTCCAGACTTTTTCATAGGAGCTCATGCAGTGGTTTCTGCGTTCAACTTAATCACAAGAGATAGGACAAAATACAAAACCTACTACCCCAATCTTAAACTCATTGTTCCTTAGTTGTTCGCCGTAAAAAGACAAGATGGTTATGCCATGAGATTGTTTACAAGCAGAGTGCTTCAAACGGCGGTTCTTGTTTTGATTAGGACAAAGAGTTTATTCACCGGGGACTTTAATCAATAACAACCTGAGTAACAAATCGTTCATCAAATTCGTCGCTGCTGAACATTGTTTAAGAGAAAGGATCTGATGCCAGACCCTCAATTCACTCCAACTGTTTTAAATTGCGAAGCAGGCCTTCTTTTTTGGTTCTTTTAATGGGTGATTTTCTGAATAACTCCTGAAAATCATCGGGTTCAGCTTCCTGAAGTTCTTCCGGTGAAACTTCCTCGTATTGGGGTCTTGGTTTGAACTGTTCCTGAATGTCGTATCCGTGTCCCTTGCGGTTCCAGGGGCAAACATCCTGACAGACGTCGCAGCCGAAAATCCAGTTGTGCAGGTCGGTTCCTTCCTCAAAACCGCCCCGGTGTTCGATGTTGAGGTAACTGATGCACTTTCGCGAGTCCACAATGCCCGGTTCGACAATGGCTTTGGTGGGGCAGTGATCCATGCAGGCCGTGCAGTTTCCACAGCGCGAGGAAGACGGTTCAGCGTGGGGAAACTCCAAATCCGTCAGAATACATGAAATAAAGAAGAAGCTCCCTTTTTTACCGTGAATGAGGCAGGAGTTTTTGCCAACCCAGCCCAGGCCAGCCTGTTGAGCCCAGTAGCGTTCAGCCACCGGGCCTGTATCCACATAAACCCGAAAATCAGCTGCTGGATGATCTGCCGCGATGAATCGACAGAGCTTCTTTAGTTTCTTTTTCAGAACATCGTGGTAGTCGTCACCGGCGGCATACCTCGCCAGTTGATGAGAAGCCAGTTGAATGGGTTCCTGGTGATAGGGTGTCAGCAGAACCAGAATGGACTGGACCGATGCCATAATCAATTTGGGGTCGAGGCGTTTTTCGATGTTGCGGGCGTACCATTCCATATCGGCGTGAAAACCGTCTTCAACCCATTTCCTGTACTTTTCGCTTTGCTGCACTTTTCCGGCTTTGGCGGAAGCGAAGGCTGTAAACCCCAAGTCGAGCGCGTGCCGGGTGTACTGCTGAAATTGATCTGCTGTAACGAGGGTCATAATTCGCTGACAGAGAAATCGGGTTCGGGATGCAGGACCGTCTCGATGGAGCCCTTTTGAGTCTGCAATTGAAAGTGACCTTTTTCTGAAAGCCCCATGAACCGGCCTTGTGTGTTCAGCCCGCCATTTCTTACTTCCAGCCAGCTGCCAACGCGCCAGCAGGCTCTTTTTTGCCAGCCCTTGATAACCCGGTCAGCCGTCCATGCCGTGCTCTGAATGGTGTGCAGCACTTCTTTCAGGAAGGCTTCTGCCTGAATTTCATAACCGTGGGCTTCGAGAGAGGTATTGGGTTTCTGAATGTCGTTTAACTCTTTGCTGGAGGCCAGATTGATGCCAATTCCCAGCACGGTGTGGACTTCTTCAGCGGATCTCCAGTTGGATTCACAGAGTATGCCGCACACTTTCTTTCCCTTTAAGAGAACATCGTTGGGCCACTTCAAGGCCAGGTCGATTTCGGGGAACAGGCGCACCAGCGTTTGATGGATCAATAAACCTGCAAAAACAGGATAGGGAAACTGACTGGGCAAGGGCCCTTTGGTGGATCCAAAACTAAAGGCCAGGGAGGTGTTTTTGGGAGAAATCCACTTGCGCCCTCTGCTGCCCCGGCCTTTGCGCTGATCGAGTGTCCAGATCAGGACTTCATCGGAACGGTTTAGAGCTTCAAAAGCCAGATCGTTGGTTGAATCGCAAAAAGGGACGAAGGTCATTTCAGGCGAGTGGTACATGGCGCGGCTCAAACCCTTCCCGAAACAATCAGCTCCAGTTCTTCAAGGAGTTCTTCCAGATCACAACCGGTGATATCGGAAAATTCTTCAATGGAAAAGTCCATGTCTTCAAAGACAATGTCAAGATTGGAGGTTTTTGAGAATAACAGATCATCGACCCCTTTGTATTTTCGCATTAAAAGACCTACGTTCATGCGGGCGTTAATTAGTTTCTTCTTCTTCTTCATGGATACCTTGGTGGATTCCTTGAAAGAGTGGACTCGCCTTTGATTGTGTTTTGCCATAGCGTCTCCTGATTTGTTCATGTTGTACGTATGAACCATCGTGTTTGCATTTCAGGATTATATCACAATCGCCTGCTTGTCAAACGCGGAACAAGCCATTTCGTCTGATCTACATTCCGTTTTGCCTACCATGTCACAATAGGGCTTTCAATGAGCGGCTGTCACAATTGTTTTAACTTGGCTTTAACAGAGATGCTCTATAATGGAACATTGACAGTGCAGGAAAAAGAAATTCTCAGGTGTGGAAATGGTGTTTTTTCGTAGTACTCTTGTTTGCGTGTGCTTTATGGGTCTGGTTTCAGGTTATGCCAGGGACGAGGTTGAACCTTGCATAAGGTCAATAGCTACCTTGACAATTACAGAAGGTGATGACTGGAGCTTACCTTCCGGTGTTACTCCCAAAGAGGGAACGGGTTTCTTTTCAGAAGAGCGTTCGCTTCCTCATCAGGTATCCATTCGCTCGGTCGATGTCTCTTGGCGGCAGATCAACCCCTCTCAGGGTGTTTATAATACCTCTCTGGCAGGTTCGGCCCAGGGTATGAATTTTCCCTCCCTTGATGCGCAGTTAGCTGACCCCTCGCCATTCTGGATGCGGATTTGGGCCAGCGGTCTTGATTGGGCACCCGAGTGGGTTGTTACAGATTGCGGGGTTACAGAAACCTGGCAGGACTACGATGGCCAGTATCACATACCTATTTGGGATCCATGTGTCTGGAACCATTTGATGACCTGTTACAGGGAGTTTTTTATCAACAGAAACCTGAGAAGCGATGACAGACTGGTGATGTTGTATGTGCCCGGTGCCTTTACCTGGTGTGAATTTGACTTTGAAATCATTGAACAGGCTGCCAGCAGCGGGCTGACTTTTACAGAATTCAACGCATGGTTTCAAGCCGCTATGGCGGAAATGGTGGCCATTTTTAACGGAGAAAACGCCACAGCAAGCGATGATTTCAGTTATAAACTGGTTTACACGGGAGAAGACTATCCGTGGGGGCCCTGGAATGGTCAGGCCGATTTTCTGGCGCGGGATGCCGTTTTAGCGGGCTGCGGAATCAGAACGGGCATCACGGAAGTGTTCAATTTTCACCTCAATCACACTCCCGCCTACGGAGCTTCCATCGCTCCAGATGGACATATTGTGGTCGATGAGAATTGGCCTTTGCTGAACGACGGCCGAGTGATTGCCGCCGAAAACGAATGCTTTACCGCTTGCGGCTATGCTGTCAGCGATGTGTCCTACGCGGTTAAAATGGCCAATCTCAAGGCGCTTCAACTGAGAGTGAACTACTTGTATGTGGTGCCGGAAGACAGTTACCTGGATACTTATGCGGAGCACTGGGAATGGGTGCGGCTATCACTGGGCCGCAGGGCGGAAGATTCGCCCGATGCCTGGGTGGCTTTGCGGGAATTTCAGGATAAGTATTGGGAATACGACGATTCACATCAGTGGCAGGATAAACCCTGGATTCACAATTTTGAACGGTGGCTGGTTCAAAAAGATATCGGGACAAACGGTCAGACACGAAGAGGCACAGACATGCGAGTGGGTGAAGTGGATCCCGACAACGGCACGTCCTATGAAGGCAGAAGAACCCACCATGCCAATGGTCAGGACTACATCTATTTCTATGTGGATGACCTTTTCCTGAACGGCTTTTGTCCTTCCATTCAGTTGAAAGTGACTTATCCGGATACAGGGCACGCTCAATGGACCGTTGAATACTTCAATGGCTCTGGAATGGTGCAAACACCGGTCGTGGTGAACCAGGATACAGGGGAGGTTAAAACGGCCTCGTTCGGCATTCAGGGAATCGACTTGAATGGCAGTTTACCCAATCAGGCCGATTTCCGAATTTACAACGGAGGAGCGGAAGACCTGGAAGTGCGTTTCGTCCGAATGATCAAGACGGCTCACTGGTCCAGGCTGGAAGACTGGCCGGATGAAACAAGTATTCTTCCACTGGTTTTACAGGTTCAATAATGCCGGTTATTTTTTAAAAATGTTTTCTTGAAAATAACCAGGGGTATCGGTCGCGACGTCAATATATGTTTGAAAGTCGATCAAATCTAAAAAAAGAGGGTGAAACGCGTTCTCTTTGGATGACTTGATTCTGTGGGTGTGAATGACTTGCTTGGCGAATAAAGCGGTTTAACCCAAATAGTTTGTAAAATAATCCTTAACTCCAGCAGCAGTATGGCGGATTTCGGAAATGAGTTGATTGACCCTTCCCGTATCGTGTTCGGTACAGGCACTTTCCAGATTTTTGCATAGGCTGAATGTTTTTTTTACGCCTATATTGCCGCTGGAACCTTTAAGCGTGTGAGCCTCCCGCTTCAGGTCGTCCCAATTCTGACTGGCAGCCAGGCTTTCAATTGTCTGGATTCGCTCTTCAGTATCCATTAGGTACATCTCAATAATATCTCTTTCAAAGTCCATATCTCCTTCTGAGATATCCTTGATTTGTGAAATGTCTACCAATCCTTCTGTGTCCATGATGTCGTCTCCAGTGCGAAAATACAGACTGTATGAACAGTCAATGATACTATCGGTATTATAGTAACATAAGTGTAATGGTTTTAAGTATAGAATGGATTGATGCGATCCTTTTACCCGCTTATATCGACCAGGTGACCACAGACTTGGGGTTCGATGTTGGTAAGGTAAGCGCTGACAATCATCACAGGGGAAAGGCCGGACTTGTTGTTTGAAGTGGTGTGGCTGGGACTTTGTCGGTCATGGAACAGCCTGGAATGGAACCAATCCATATTCAGTCTGTTCTGACGGGTAAAATGAATGGTGTTTCGTTGGCTTTCTCCTGAATGTAAGGTTTCATCGCGCTTGAAAGCTTCTTCTGCATACAGGGGCTTCAGTTTCGGATTCGCCTTGTTGTGCCATGACATCAAGGCATAACGAGTATGATCCATCACTGAAGGCACTGTTGTCGTCATGGAATTCAATATAAATTGCCTGAAAGCAAATTGCAAGAGCTGTTTCAGGGCCATGCGTGCAGGTTGCAGAGCGTGATGTCCCTTCTTTCGTTTTTGAAATAAATGCCTGCCATGAAAGAGCACAGAAAATCCGGGTGAAGGAGAGTTGTTCTCTGCTAGAATAGTGCCGTGAATGAATGACCGGGAGTTGTTTAATTGAGAGAAGCAGAAGAAAATAAAGAGCGATTCGATGAAATTTCAAAGGATTGGGATAAGAAATCAAGGCGGAATCAACTCGCTGAACGTGTATTTGAGGCCATTTCAAATAGGTACAGGTTGTCAACTTATCAAAGAGCTCTGGAGTTTGGATGCGGTACCGGCCTGCTGACCATGCAGATGGCAGAAAGACTCGGGCATATTACCGCTTGCGACGTATCACCCAAAATGCTCGATCAATTAAGGGCTAAAATCAGGGAAAAAAACCTGTCACACATCGATGTTTATGAGCGGGATATTGCCAGTGAACCTTTTGATGAGACGTTTGACTTTGTATTCAGCAGCATGACCATGCATCACATTGGCGATACAAAACGTCTGCTCGCGTATCTCTATCGAGTTTTGCAGCCTTCCGGGAAGATGGCCATTGCGGACCTCGATCAGGAAGACGGTTTTTTTCACGAACATGTTCACGGTGTCATGCACAACGGCTTTAGTCGCAACGATCTGGAGCCGATGTTAAAGGAAGCTGGATTTGTGAATATTCAGTTTAACGATGTCCACTCCATTGAAAAAGAAGATGCATCGGGGCGGCTAAAGTCCTATGGTGTCTTTCTCTTGACTGCAGAAAAATGAAAGTAAAACAAACGCCTGAATGCGGACAGGCGCATATTAAGTTCCGCGGTGATCGAATCCGTTTCACTTTGGAAAGCGATTTCCAGGGCATGGGCTTCATCCGAACCAATATCGGCCATGCTGATTTGGTAAGACGTGAAATCATCCAGCTCATTGAAGAGGGTAAACAGAGGTTGGGAGAAGACTGGTTCGATATTCCCATGGTTCAAACCCGTGAGAACTTCTTTGAACTGACCCTGCCCTTGCTCGAGGTTGGTCATTTTCAGGCGAAAGCGTATCTTCTTCCCGCGGGAAAGGCCGAACCCGTTTGGCCGGAAGGCGGCAATGTTACCATTAACGTCGAGCCCGACTGGAGCCGCTCGGGAAATACCATCTACTGCGCCTTCACACGGCAATTCGGGCGCAATAAAACCAAAAGAAGAAGGCTGGATCAAGCCGGGCAGACCCGGGAACGTCAGATTGCCAAGCTCGAGAAAAAGGGGTATTCTGTCATACCTCCTTCCGGAACTTTCCGCGACCTGATCGCTGAACTGGATCACATTTTCGATCAGCTGAACTGCAGGATTCTTCACCTGCTGCCCGTTCATCCCACTCCCACTGTCTATGGCCGCATGGGGCGTTTTGGCAGTCCCTATGCCGCACAGGACTTTACCGCTGTGGATCCGGCTCTTGCCCAATTCGACCCGGCACACACGCCGCTGGATCAGTTTCGGGAACTGGTCGATGCCGTTCACCGCAAAGAGGGACGCCTGTTCATCGATATCGCCCTGAACCACACCGGCTGGGCCGCCAAGCTGCACGAAACCCATCCCGAATGGATCAGGAAAAACCAGGACGGCACCTTTCATCGACCCGGTGCATGGGGCATTGTATGGGGTGATTTGACCGAGCTGGAACACACCAACAAGGAGCTTTGGCTTTACCTGGCCGAGGTTCTTCTGACCTGGTGCCGCAGGGGAGTGGACGGTTTCAGGTGCGATGCCGGGTACATGATTCCCGAATTGGCCTGGACTTACCTGGTCGCACGGGTTCGCGAAGAATTTCCAGACACCGTTTTTCTACTTGAAGGCCTTGGCGGTGATCCTGAAATCACGCGGAAACTCATCGATTCTTCCAACCTGAACTGGGCTTACTCGGAACTGTTCCAGAATTACTCCAGGGAAGAGATTACACACTACATGCGCGGAGCCTGGTCGGATTCTGCCCGGTACGGCTGCATGGTTCACTACGCGGAGACGCACGACAACAACAGGCTTGCCTCTGTTTCCAAAGCGTACGCGCGAATGAGAGTGGCGCTCTGCGCGCTGCTGTCATCCAACGGTGCCTTTGGTTTTGCCAACGGCGTGGAGTGGCTTGCCGATGAAAAAATAGACGTCCATCTGGATTGCGGTCTCAACTGGGGCGCTGATGAGAATCTGGTCGCTTTTATCGGTGAGTTGAATGACCTGTTAAACAACCATCCCTGCTTCAAAGAGGGTGTTCAACTTGAGTTCCTCCCGCACGAAGATCCCGAGTTACTGATTTTCAAAAGGTCGGTTCCGGCCAGGGGCGTCAGCATGATGTGCGCTTTTAACTTGAGCGCTCAAAGGGCGATTCCCCTTGAAATCGATCGCGAAGGTTATCGGGTGATGTCCATTGGAGACGAATGGAACGGAAACAGTGAGAAAGCGGTTCTTGCTCCCAATCACTTTGTCTGCCTGGAGACCGGTCAATTGTCGGGTGAAGACAGGAACCCTCTTGCCGCCATGGCGCAGGATGTGGTTTCCTATGCCAAATCGCTGCCTGAAGTGGGAAGGCTCCGTGCCGGGCAGCTGGCAGCGGACTTTGGCGCCGATCCGGTTGCCTTTTGTGAAAGAGTGGGAAGGGCGACGCTTTACCATTATCCCCATGATCTGAATCGGCAGTTGGTACTGCCTTCCGATCACTTTCTTGTTCTCATGCTGCCCAACCCCTTTCATGCCCGCTTCAGAAAAAAGCAGCTTCAGGGGATTGTGACGGACAATCGCATGTTTGTGGCTGTATTTGAACCGCTATGCGGCCGTAACGGAGAAGACCCTGCCCAATCACAAGCACAGTTCCAGGAACTTGAAATCGTCTCCCACGGAGCTGAAAAGACAGAGTCACACCGGGCCCGCGTCTTCATCGCCAGCCCCAATGAAAAGAGCCATCCGCTGCCCGTTGACTTTCAAACAGAGACGCTCTACCTAGGCACCAACAGGCGCGGCGGCATGTGCAGGGCCAATGTCAGCTGGGGTCGTCTTGCCAGCCGTTACGATGCCTTGCTTGCCTCCAATCTCGACTCAGACATACCCGAAGACCGCCACGTGTTCCTCAGGCGGTGGAGATGTTGGGTGCGCTACTGTGGCCATTCGGCTGCCGTGGCTCCTGAAACAACGGAATCCGTTTATGTCAACAATCACATTACCTATACTTTCGCTGTCCCGGTGGGTACGGGCAAGTGGATTAGGCTGAAAGCCGTGTTGCGGATGTTACCCTATAAAAATGTAGTGCTTACCGAGTGGTTCCGTGACAAGAAAACGCATGAGGACATGCTGGACGATCACCTGAGTGTGGAGCTCATCGTGAGGCCTGATATCGAGGACAGGAGCTTTCATGAGCTTACCAAAGCCTATCAGGGCCCGGAAAGAGACATGCCGCGCCGTTTAAAGAAAAGGGGATCTTCAGAGTTGCTGTATCACAGTCATACCGGTTCCGACTATGTTTTCAAATGGAAGGAAGGCCGGTTTGTTCGGGAAGAGAAGTGGCTCTATCACGTTCATTACCCTCTAGAAAGCGGCAGGGGCCTGGATGATCGCGGCGATGTGTTCAGCCCGGGTTACTTCACGTTTAACCTGCGGGGAAACAACCGCAAAATACTGGCTGTTGGAGTCAGGGATGAGTTGAATCGCCTGCCGGAATACAGTCAGGCTGACAGCGAGGCGGAAGCGCGTATCAGGTTAAATACGGATCACGGTTTTCCCGTGTGGACATGCGATCAACCGCTGCTGCAAAAACTCAAAACCGCCATGACACACTTTCTGGTGAAAAGAGGGGACTTGAAAACCGTTATAGCCGGGTATCCCTGGTTCCTTGACTGGGGAAGGGACACACTGATCTGTGCCCGTGGCATTTTGGCAGCCGGTTACGTGGATGACGTGATGGATGTTCTGCTGCAATTCGGCCGGTTTTCTTCTCAAGGTACTCTGCCCAACATGATTCACGGTGAGAACGCCAGTAATCGGGATACCAGCGATGCGCCGCTCTGGTTTTTCGTGGTTTGCAAGGAAGTTTGCGATGCTCGAAAAGATCTCAAATTCCTGGATCAGGCCGTGGATGAAAAGAGAACGGTGAAACAGGTGCTGATCGAGCTGGCTGACGGGTATCTCTACGGGACACCCAATGGTATTCGGGTGGATGCCAGAAGTGGTCTGGTTTTCAGTCCGTCTCATTTCACCTGGATGGATACCAACTATCCCGCTGGAACACCAAGAGAAGGCTACCCCGTTGAAATTCAGGCGCTTTGGTATCAGGCACTGAGCTTCCTCGCGGTTGTGACCAAAGAGGCTAAATGGCGTGAACTGGCAGAACGCGTCAAGAGCAGCTTCAATGCCTGTTTCTGGATGGAAGAGCGGGGTTACCTCTCCGATTGCCTGTACGCCTCGGGTTTGCAATCTCCGGCGGAAGCCAAGCGGGGAGACGCGCTGAGACCCAATCAGGTCTTCGCTCTAATGGGCGATTTGGTTCATTTGAAGAGGAAAGTCCGCGTTTTGGACAATCTGAGGAAACTGGTCGTCCCGGGCGGGTTGAGGAGCCTGGCCGATCAGCCTGTTGAGGTGGCTCTGCCTGTGCGTAACAGGGAAGGCCAACTGATCAACGATCCGCATAAACCCTTCTGGCCCAGATACGAAGGCTCTGAAGACGCCAGAAGAAAACCGGCCTATCACAACGGAACCGCCTGGACATGGCCGTTCCCCTCGTTCTGCGAGGCTCTGTTCCATTGCTACGGAGAATCCTGTCGACAGGAAGCCAAAGCCTATCTGCTGTCTTCACTGGTGCACTTCAACACCGGCTGTGTCAATCAAATGCCCGAAATCCTCGACGGCGCGAGCCCGCATCAACCGCGAGGCTGTAAAGGAGATCCACCTGTATGACGTCATACACGTGCTATCATAAACATGCGGAATGTGAGTTTATCCCTGGTAGGACAAGCACTTACGTAAATAGTTTTCAATTTTCAGAATAAAATTCCAAATATGAATCTTCTTTTTCCTTATCATATTGAATTAAAAGGATACCATTTTTTAAATGCAGCAGTGTTCTCAATTGAATTTCTGGTGAAATCTCAGGTGTTATTATGTCACCATTAAAATCACTACAAACATATACTTGTTCCTTTGGGGGCGTCAAAAAGAATTTCTGAAATATGCACTCATTTTCACTAACAATAAAAAAATTGCTAGCAACCGGAAGAGTATCTGGGAAATTGGGCTTATTACTGAATTTTATACCCTGTTTCCTCAAATCTTCAACTAGTTTATTTAGGTAGTCTTTTCCCCACTTAATATCAAACATACGTGGTTCAATTGGTGCATTAAACTCTCTAGTTAGCTTTTTTTCTTTCAGATCCCATATTTTGATAACATTTTCATTCGGATCAAAAACAAACGCTTTATTATCATTGGAGATTTGAATCTTATATGGTTGTAAAACGGGGTTTATCTTATCTAAAGACTCAAGTTGGGTTGATACGAGGAGTTTTTCACCGATATGGTCAAGGTGGCTAAATACATAATTGAGTACCTTAGCTCCCTTTTTTTCATATATGAACTTGGTTTGGATCCAGTAATTCTCTTGTCTAAAATACATATCTCTTGAAGATTTTTTCCAGCTATTTAGATTTATTAAGCTATTATTTTCAAGCTTATAGAGCTTAATAAAGTTTAATTCAACTATATAAATACTACCATTTTCTTTATATATTCCAGTTGGGCTCATCACATCATTTGGTCCTTGCCCTTTATCTAGCAGTATTTTTCTTTTTCTGTCTGATAAGCTCATATACACAATCTGATTGGAAGCTGTATCACAAAACATTATTCCATTATTTTCGTTGTAGACAACTTTGCTCAGCCCCATCGGCCTGTAAACCTCTAAGTAAATTCTTTCACCCATAAACATTGAAAGCATAAAATATAAAACCATGATTCCACTCCATGTATCAGATGAATTTAAAATTGAAAAAACATGCCCCATCAATATCTGGTATGAACGCCGCAGTCAAGTTTAAAGTTGTATTTTTTACAAGAGTCCTGTTGCAAGAAGTGATGGATGGGAACCTTACACCGATGGTTCTGTCAGTCTGGTATTTGCGGGTTGGGTACCGCATTACATGAGATTCGATCGGAAAAGCCTCAAACTTATGACATACGTCAAGCTCTATTCACATTGAGGACAAGGAATAGATGGAACTTGGAAATAGGACACCACAAAAAGATGGAAGAAACAAAGGACACTCAAGTCTTTAAACTTTGGGTGTCCTTTGTTTCCTTTGTTTCCTGTCAGGCAAGGAGCGACAAGCCTGGCAAAATACCCTCCAACCTGGAGTCCATCTTGAAGTCCATGAAGATAGAGACAGAAAACTGGTTTGAAACCGTGGTCCAATTTGACAACTGGTTTTATCGAATTGCCGGGAGAGTCAGAAAATTCATTGAAACCGCCCGGAAGACCGGGCACAAGTGGCTGGCCGGGAAAACGGCATCGACAAAGGCCAATTCAAAAGAAAAGAAAGGGGTATTGGCAGAAGTGCGTTCAAAGATAGATGGTTTACCTGTCAATAGCCAAAGAAACGCGATTATTAAGCCTGAAAACACCCTGAATTCAATGCGGTAAAGAGATTTTACGGATAATAATCTATTCAGTATGTGATAAAAGTTAGAAATCTATTGGGTGTCCTCTAATACTCTAATACTTAATATATTCACGCAGTCCAAAACCTCGTTGAGAAAAAAAGGGGATAAAAACAGAAAAGATGAAAGCAGGGCAAGGCTCAACCTGTTAAAAAATGATCTGTGTTTATCAGTGTGCATCAGTGGTTAAAAAAAAGGAACCACAGATAAACACAGATATGTATAAGGAAGCCACTCACAAAATCGTTGGTTGTTTATTTGAGGTTCAGGGCGTTATTAATTAAAAAAAACTTGTTTGGGTGTCCCATATTGAGCAACATGGAGCATCTTGAAATAAATTGGGTGTCCTCTGATATATTCACTCTGATATATTCACGGCGGGGTGTGTTACAATATCCAGCATTCGTGCTACGGAGGGAGACGGTGACGGAACTGGTGCGGTTTGGTGTTTCCATCGAGAGGAATTTACTGACACAATTCGATGATTTCATTCAAAAGAAGGGGTTTCCAACCCGGTCAAAGGCCATCAACGATCTCATTCGGCAGGCGCTGGTCAAGAAAGAATGGATGCAGGCGGAAGAGGTGGCGGGTACTTTAACCCTTGTTTTCGACCATCACAAGAGGGATCTGGTCAACCGGGTTACCGATGTTCAGCACCATTTCCACCGGCTCATCATTTCCAGTCAGCACATTCACTTAAACCACGATCACTGTCTGGAAGTGGTGATCGTTCGTGGGAAGCCCGAACAAGTGCAACAGCTTGCAGATCGGTTGCGCGGTATCAAGGGCATGCTGTTGGTGAGCCTGGAGATGGCGATCATGGGGAGCGGCGATGAAACAGATTAGTTGTGTGAAAATGGTTTTGTTGGGGTTCTTTTTCTATCAGACTGCGGCTATGGCCCACGGCACACTGTTGACCGAGTTGAACCGCGGAACGGGCATTCAGCTGACTTACGACAACGGCGATCCCTTTGCCTTCAGTGAGGTGAAAGTCTACGCGCCGGATGATTCCTTCCACCAGGGCGGTTACACCGATAAACGAGGCTGTTTTGTGTTCATGCCGGACAAACCGGGTGAGTGGAAGATTGAAGTCAGCGATGGCACCGGTCACGGTGTCGTTCACCGGATTGCAATAGAGAATATCGCAGACTATCAGACGCAGGTCCAGCCATCTGAGAATAAAAGCGGTCGGATATTTTTTGGGTTGTCGTTCATTCTGTTCCTGTCTGGAAGCGTTCTTTTCTACAAGGGCAGCAAGGCCGGAGGAAAATAGAATTGCACATTCCCGAAGGGTTCCTCAATATTCAAACGGTTGTCATCACTCAAGTGACTGCCGCAGGTTCGCTGTTACCGGCTCTTCGCCGTGTCAACGCCAGACTGTCTTCCGAGCGGGTGCCGCTGCTCGGTTTGGCTGCCGCCTTTCTCTTTACGGTTCAAATATTCAGCTTTCCGGTTCCAGGCGGAACGTCTGTCCACATCAGCGGGGTGGTTCTGGTGGCTTTCCTGTTAGGCTCTTTATCCGCCTACATTCTCACCGCCGCGGCTCTTTTCCTGCACCTCTTTCTTTTCCAGCACGGCGGGATATCGAGTTTTGGAGCCAATTTAATGAATATCGGTTTGCTGCCGTGCCTGTTCGTTTACCTGGCCAAAGGGATCCTGCCTGCTAAAAACCGCTTTTTATGGGTTGCCGGTTTAGCCTGGCTCGCCAAGCTCGGTTCTGCGTTTCTCTGCGCGGTTCAACTCCATTTTTCCGGTTTTATCGAGTTGAAGTCAGGAGCTGTCGCCATGACGATCTCCCATTTTTTTGGAGGCGCTGTCGAGGCCGTTGTCACGTTATCCTTTCTCAATCTCATACAGAAAATCAGGCCTGAGCTATTGGAGATCAACAAGGTATGAAGCACGATTTTATCGATACCTACAGCAGGCTTGACAGCCCGATTCACCGCCTGCCAGCCGCTTTCAAGCTGTTTTTTGCCATTTCCGCGATTCTCTTTTGGACTGTCATGCCGTTCGGGTTTTTGTATCAGGCTGCCGTGGTGCAAACGGTTTTTTTCATTCTGCTTGGCATGATCAGTCGTGTGCCGTTCTTCTTTATCCTGCGTCGGCTCGGCATGGTGGCTCCCTTTCTTCTTGTCATTGTTCTTGTTAACGGTTTTTCGGGCAACCTGAACCGCGACAGCATGATCATGATGACGCTTCGCGTTTCATTCAGCATGCTGACACTCATTTTCCTGGTGGCCACCACCCGTTTTACCTGCATTTTGAAGGTGTTGCAGCAGTGGAAAGTCCCCAAATTGTTTCTGATTGTGCTGGCTTTTATGTACCGTTACTCCTTCATCCTGGTGGATGAGCTGGAGAAGATGCTGCGTGTGGTGCAATTGCGTCGCGGCACACAGCGTTCCCTGGGTCTCTGGAAAATTTACAGCAATGTGCTGGGCCTGATTTTCATCAAGAGTTACGACCGCGCCGAACGCGTGCACCACGCCATGGTCATGCGAGGTTTTGATGGAGAGCACTTAAGTTGAATTATGCCATGACCGTTTCCAACCTCAGCTACAGCTATCCCGGGGCTGCGCCTGTTTTCAGGGGTCTGAGTTTCAAGCTGCATAGCAAGGAGACCCTGGGTGTTGTTGGTCCCAACGGGACGGGAAAAACAACCCTGCTTCTGCTGTTAAGCGGGCTATTGAAAGGCACGGGCTCCATACAGGTAGGCTCAACGGTTTTGGATGAGAAGACCGCCAAAAAGATACGACAGAAGATGAGTTTCGTCTTTCAAAACCCGGATGATCAACTCTTCATGCCTACGGTTTATGAAGATATTGCCTTTGGTCTGGACTTTCTGGGTCACACCAAGGCCGCGGTTGCGAACCTTGTTGATGAAGCACTCAGGAAAGTGGGGATGCGGGGTTTTGAGGAAAGGAGCAGCCACCATTTGAGTCTGGGACAGAAGAAGCGAATCTGTCTGGCAGCCGCTTTAGCCAGAAACTCGGATATCATGCTCTTTGACGAGCCCACCAATGAACTCGATCCCGGAGGAAGAAGGGAATTCATCGCCCTGATGAAATCCATCCAGGTTTCCAAAATAGTCGTCAGCCACGACTTGAACATGATCGCGGAAGTATCTGACCGGGTCATGGTACTGAACAAGGGCGGTATGGTCGAGATAGGAGAGACCACTCGAGTTCTCACCAATCGCGCTTTAATGGAAGACAATCGCCTGGAGGTTCCCTCGTCGCTGATGCCCTAGCAGTCAGGCCTTTGCTGGTTTTCCGGGCCTGGGGTTTTGTGGTTTTCCTCAAACTGCGAGCGAGCTTTTCATTAAATGATTCCACTCGTTGTGAGATTGTGGGAAAATACGGCCAACAAGTATGGGAGTACCCGATGAAGGCATTCTTTTTATGGATTATTTTTTCAAGCACAGCCGTTCTGGCCCAAGGTCAGTTTACAGGCCCCAAGGAGACGTTCCTCGATCTGGTGGATCCACTGATTACCGAAGGTGAACGGGAAATTTACAGCGGCATCACGAAATACAGGGAGCGGGATTATTTTCACAGTATTTTCTGGTACAAGCGCGATCCCCACCCCGAATTAGCCGGCAATGAGTTCAAAAAAGAGTATTTTGAACGCAGAGAACAGGCGCGGCTGCGCTTTTCTGAAAGAGACAAACCCGGTGTCCAGACAGACAGGGGCCGTGTTTTCCTGCTGTTGGGGGAGCCCGATGAAGTGGTGCAGGAAGCCGTCATTGAAAGTGCTCTTGGTTCCGGTATCAAGGAAAAATGGATTTACAAAGATGAAAACGTCACTTTCAGCTTTTTGGTTGAAATTGGCGGAACGCGGTATCGTCTGATTGATCCATTAGATAAAAACGTATTCGAAAAATTGAGACAGGCAAAGATATTAGACCGGGCAGAGCCTTACAAGCTCAATATCATGCCCATCAGTCTCCCCAATATCGGTGCCACCAAGGATATCGAGAATCTGGTGGTCAAAGACCGCGAAGACTTAAACGCCGCCATTTCCTATTCCTGTTTCAAGTCCGACTCCTATCAAACCGAAGTTTACGTCGGTGTAACGGTCAACGATGGTTCAGGACATCACTACGAAATAACACTGGCCGCTTTTGACCCCTACGAGAATAAAGTGCTCGATATTAAAAAGAAGGTCAAGGCCGCCAATGGCGAATTCGTGGGTTTTCCCATCGCGCTCGATCCCGACCAGTATCAGATGGTGCTGCGAATCAAGGACCCCGATGGAAGGATGACCGTGGACAGAAGGTACCTGGATGTACCTGATTTTATGGAAGGCAGTGTTCAGTTTTCCGGTATTGTGTGGGGTAACGCTCTTAAAAAAATTCCCGTCGAAGGCTTTAATACCGACAAGCGATTCATCTTTGCAGACCGCTTTTTGGATGTCCAGAATCAGATTAAAGGTCAATCACCTCTCTACGTCATGCTGGAAACCTACGGTCTGGAAACCAGTTCCTTCGTTGTTTTGGTCAATGAAAAAGTGGTAGCTGATCAACCGTTGATTAACATGAAAATAAGTGATGGCAGTCGGCTGCTGTTTGAAATACCCTCGTCTTCCTGGAGTGACTTTTTTGAAATCAAGGTCATTGGCGGGAACCTGGATCAAAAGTACGCCAAATCCTTTTACCTGCTCGATGGCAAACCCGTTACGCATGCCCAGATGGTGGCCTCTTTCGAGGGCTTGCCCTATGAAAATGAACTGGTTTGGGCTGCACCGCAATCCGATCAGATCGAGCAGCTGACCGGCATTCGAATTGAAGTGCCCGACAATCTGAAAGTCAATGAAATGTACGTTTATCACAATCACAGGCTTATATCCCAAAGAGATAAACCGCCGTGGCAGGTTGAAGTCAGTCCTGGATTGGTTCACCTTTCCGGACAAAACAAGTTCACCATCGTTATGCAGACCGACAGCGGGCCGCGTTACCTGGAGAAAGCCTTCAAACCGCTCAGAATTGACCAGACCATTAAAACCAGGGCGGTCAATATTTTCTTTAACGCTTTCAAGGAAGACACCACCTTCGTACCGGATCTGGATCTTGAGGCCATCGATGTCAAGGTGGATGATAAATCGGTGAAACCTCTCAGCATGAAAAAAGAAGAGAGTGCCATTACCTATTTATTTCTGGTGGACTGTTCCTACAGCATGAAAGATTCTTTTACCGGCAATATTCGAGCGATCAAGAAATTCATCAGTTTAATGCGCCCCATCGATCAGGGCTTCTTCGTGAAATTCTCCAACAATTACTACCAGATGAACAAACCCACCAGGAGTAAGGAAGTGCTCAAGGCGGTCGCCGACAGCATTTCACTGGATGCGCACAACCCGCGCAGTTCCGATCGGCTTTATCGGGAAAACGAAACCTATGTCTACGACGCGGTGATTGCGGGTATCCACGCGTTAATTGCCTATCCGGGGCGGAAAGCCGCCGTTCTGATTTCAGACGGTATTTCCATTGAAGGTGTTTTCACTCCCATGGCTCTGTTGTCCTATGCCCGCGAAAATGAAGTGGTTATTTACTCCCTCTGGCTGGATAACAACCCCAAGGTCTCCACCGATGAATTTGCCTTTTTAAGGAAGGAAATTGGCCGGGGGGAACGGGTTGCCCGTGCCATTGGATTGTCCCGCTTCTTTGCAAAGAAGGACACCCAGAAACAGATCATCATGGATAAGATCAAGAAGGGGTCCATCACCCAGGGACTCATGCAGATGATTGCTGAAGAATCCGGCGGCTTCCACTACCGCGTCTTCAAAGCGGATCGCTCACTCATTCAAACCTATATCGGTGATATTGAAAACGCCATGGGTTCGCAGTATCAGATGACTCTCATGCTTCCCATCTCAAACCAGATTCAGGAAGTTCTGCTTCAGTATCCTGATGATAAGGTCTACTTCAGATCCAAGTCCGCGGTTAAAGTCCGCAAAACCAATCCCCTGGTGGATTGATGCCGGGCACTTTTCTGATGGGCTTGTGGGGCATTTCAGCGTGAGCTGGATTCAGTGAGCGTTTCATGATCTCCTGTCTCTTGTTTTATTTACTTACTACGGGAGAAACAGATCCCAAATGGGAGCGGTTTCTCCTGGTAGAAAGGCAAGAGCAGACCAGGGAAGGCCTGACCCGAGCTGGACTCTTTGTCCCCAAAATGAAGAACCTGTTCAGAGAAGAGGGGGTTCCCGAAGACCTGGTTTGGCTGGCTTTAATCGAGAGCAGCTTCAGACCCTTTGCAAAGAGTCCAACGGGAGCGGTGGGGCTTTTTCAGTTCAAGAAAAAAACCGCGCGGAATTTTGGTTTAAAGGTCACTTCCACTTTGGACGAGAGAACCTTTCCCTATCGGGCGGCCAGCTGTTCAGCGCGCTATCTAAAGTACTTATACCAGAAATTTCAGAATTGGGACCTGGTGCTGGCGGCATACAATCTGGGGGAAGGTGATTTACGCAGGACAATGATTCGCACCCAAACGCAGACATGGGATCAGGTCAAAGTGCATTTACGTCGGGAAACAAGGGAATACGTGCCAAAAGTGCGAACAGCTATTCGAATAGGAAACGCGTTTATGGCAAAAGGTGAAAAAACCGCTTATTTCCTTTACTGTGTGCAGCGGGGCGACACGCTTTTCCAAATTGCAAAGCGGCACCATGCAGAAGTCAAGGAAGTGCAGAGGTTGAACGGAATGAAACACGCTCATATCCAGGTTGGCCAGACGCTGGTTTTACCACTTTAGGAGCGTCGTTTGAACAGCGAGTTTGCGTCTTTTCATCCACTTTTGAACAGGAGTTCCCGGTTCGAGTTTCTCTGTGAAGAACGATTGTAACAGGGGTTCAAATCCGCAATGCTGCGCATTCCGTCAAGGCCGTTTAACCCTGTAAAATGTCCCCGTGATCTTGTTTCAGGACAGGTCAAAATAGGGTGATCGACCTTCAAAAGTACTGAATCCTATTCCCATTCGCCTTAAATCATGGTAAATTCAGATCGATTATCAGCGGTGTGCGAGCGAAAGCCGCTAAATTTAGACAACATGGGGTTAACGATGAAAATAAGACTGTCGTTTTGTGTAATATTAGCGTTTTCCAGCTTGTTCTGCGGACCGTCAGATAAAAAAACCAAAGAAGACGTTGCAGCCAATCAATACGATTACCGTGTGGCCGTACAGAACTATCAAATTGGTTGCAATTACTTAAACGAGCTGGATTCCGTCAATGCCATCAAATATTTGAAACTGGCAGTTGAAATGGAACCTGAAAATTTTAACTACAATCACTGGCTGGGTGTGGCCTATTCCATGAACGGACAGATTGAGAAGGCTGAAGAAAGCCTGACACGCGCCATTGAAATCAACGAAGCCTCCACCGAATCCTACAACTGTCTGGCTGTACTCTATACGGAAAACGGGGATTATCAAAAAGCGGAGGAGTACTTGAAAAAAGTGTTGGCAGACGGCTCCTATCCCAAACCGGATTTCGCCTACTTCAATCTGGGAATTCTGAAGCGGAAGGAAGGCAAACTTGTTGAAGCCGTTGCCGCTTTTCAGAAATGTGTCAAAGAGAACCCCGAATTCTATCGAGCTTACATCACTCTGGGCAATATGTACGAAGAGGATCTCAACTACAAAGCGGCGCTGCACTACTATTCCCTTGCCGAGCCCGGTTACAAGGATGATTTCAAACTGTATTTCAAAATCGGTAAAATGAATTACAAGCTCAAAAGGTACAGGGAAGCGAAACGTCATCTCTCCCAGGTTCTCATTCTGTTCCCGCCACCCGAAGTGGATGCTGAGGTTCAAGGGCTTTTGAAACTCATTCAAAAGATGGGTTACTGACCCTTACTGGAATCAATTAATGGATTTTCATCGTACATTAGAAGAGACAATTGAGCGATTTCCGAATATTCGCGGGATTATATTCATTGATCCAGATGGTGAATCCATCATCCACTACCATCCTGGGATGACCGAATACGATGTGCGGCTCACAGGTGCCAAAATAGCGGTTCTGGTACAATCACACCTGAAGGACCTGAATTCCAGCAGGCTAAAGGCCATGGAGACTGTTACATCGTCACATTATTCGCTTTTTTTACGGCTTAAATTGGGTTATTCAATCATGGTTGTCTCCAGGAAGAGTTACACCAATCAGCGACTGCGTGAATACATCACCGGTTTATCCCATGCATTTAATCGTGAAATTCTATAGGAGATCCATCAATGGGCAAAAAAAAAGGGTTCTTTTCTCGTTTTAGCAGGAAGAAAAAACAGGAACAGGTTCAGTCACAGAAAGATCAGCTTCCAGAAGAGCTTCAGCCAACACCTGATACGCAACAAATAGCAGAGAACACAAAATTGGTTGAAGATCCTCTGTCCAAACAGGGTTCTTCAGTGGCAGAGCCGGAAGCAGAGGATCCATTCACCGTGTCCAACAGCCTCGATTCCAATGAACCACTGCTGGAACAGGAACATCCTGTTTTAGATCGTGAACGCGCAGAGAATACAGAGCAGGAAGCGATCCAAAATGACGAACGACCTGTTCAGGGGAAGAAGAAATTCTTCGCTCGGTTAAAGGCGGGTCTCAGTAAGACACGAAACTCCCTGAAGGGGAAACTCAGCGGTGTTTTTTCTGTAGGTCGAAAGATCGATGACGATCTGTATGAAGAACTTGAAGAAATGCTCATTACCTCGGACCTTGGAGTGCAAACCTCTATTGAATTAATTGAAGAAGTTCGGAAAACCGTTGATAAGAAACAGCTTAAAGATGGAGAGCAGCTCAAGAAAGAAATAAAGAGTCTGGTTGTAGAAATTCTCAAGAAAAACCCGTCTCAACCTCTGTCCCTGGATAAAAAACCCATGATAGGGCTGATTGTAGGTGTCAACGGTGTCGGCAAAACGACAACCATCGGTAAGCTGGCGACCCACTGGAACAGGCAAGGCAAGAAGGTGCTTATCTGCGCGGCGGATACTTTTCGAGCGGCAGCTGTTGAACAACTGCAAATTTGGGCCGACCGGGCTGACGTCGATATCGTTATGAAGCCTGAAAGCACGGATCCCGCTTCTGTTGTCTTCGATGCCTTGCGTCGTGCCAAGAACGAAGCGGTTGATGTGTTGCTCATCGATACTGCCGGGAGACTGCACAACAATCCCAACCTGATGAAGGAGCTGGAGAAAATTAAAAAAATCATTGGCCGGGAATTTGAAGGCGCGCCCCATCATGTTTTTCTCATTCTGGATGCCATTACCGGACAAAATGGCCTGGAACAGGCCAAACAGTTTGTCTCCAAAGTTTCCGTTTCAGATTTGGTCATCACCAAACTCGATGGCACCGCAAAAGGCGGTGTGTCCGTTGCCATTTCCAATGAATTGAAACTGCCGATTCGGTTCATCGGAGTGGGGGAGAGACCGGACGATCTGTTGCCTTTTGATCCTGAGCAATTTGCGGATTCACTCTTTGACGACTCTGTTTCGGGCGAATCCACCAAAATAGCGTAAGATCGCGGAGACTGAAATGCCCCAGAGACGCAATTACACAAGATACGATGCAGAAGTCCTTCTGTGGTGGTTGAAGGACTGGGATCCCATTCCCCTCAACATGCTGGACATCAGCGAAGGAGGCATGCTTTGTGAGTTTCCAGAGAAACTGGAAACGGGAACTCAAGTTGAGCTCCAATTCGAGTTTCCCGATTACGAGGGAACCATTTCTTCCCGGTGTGTCGTGGCTTACTGCCGGCCGATGGGAAACCGATCCTTCTACATCGGGTTGAAACTCAATGAATTGACGGGTATTCATAAAGACGAATTTTCAGAGAGGATGATGACTCTTCCAAAGCCGGGCGGAGTATGAAAATTGATGAGGTATTCAGGGTTTTCTGGGTTAAAGCCATTGAAGACTGCGATCACAGCGGTAAAATTGTCCCTTTCTTTTTAAGAGATGAAATTCGCCAGCACAGCGAGCGCTCCTTCTCCTTGCGGGCCGAGCGCATTCTGGACTGGGTGGGAAAATCCAAAAACCCCGACTTTAAACAGCCGCCGCTGCCTTTAAAACCCCTTTGGGTCGCCTGCTTTCTGCTTGTGGCACTTGTTTGCGGGTTGTGTACCAACCTGTTGGGAGACAAAAGAAGTGTTCACATTGTGCTCAACCCCTTTGCGGTTCTCTGGCTTTGGAATATGGTGGTTATTCTGCTTCAGCTCATCTTCTTCAACAAAAGCAAGCGTGTCTTCCAACTGCCAGGCGTGTTTGGCCAAAAGCTCCTTTTTAAACGGCTTTCCCTGCTCTGGAAAGTGAGGTGGACCTTTATGGCCGAAATGCGCCGTGCCATGCCGCAGTTCATCAACCAGAAACTGGTTTCCCTCTTTCATCTCGGAGCCATTGCCATCCTTGCGGGTGCGATCGTGGGGCTTTACATTCGGGGCCTTTTGCTGCATTACACGTTTACCTGGGAGAGCACGTTTTTTTCTTCACCCGAATTGCTGCAGTCCACGGTGGATATCTTCTTTTTGCCCGCTTCCTCCCTGAGTGGACTACCCATACCGAGACTGTCCGAAATGGGAGTCCAAATGAATGGCGCGGTGTGGATTCACCTTTTTGCCGTGACGTCCCTGCTCTATGTCATTGTCCCGCGCGGCCTGCTGCTGGTACTGGGGCAAATAAGGCAAATGAAGACCCGGCCTGGCAAGGAAATGTTCAGCGACCTCTACTTCCGCCGCCTGGTCGTGCGGGATGCGGTGACAGCGTTGACTTATGGCTTTGCTTTTGAAGAAGAAGACAAGCTGGGCTTTGCGAAATGTCTGGGTCGTGTGGAATCCATTCACTGGGTTTTTGTTCCGTGGGGAGAAGAGAAACTGGACATGCCTTCCCATGCCTATTTGATTTTTCACGCATCCCAGACTCCCGAACAGGAAATTCACGGACAGTTTCTTGAAACGGTCGATACCGACAGCGCGGAACTTATTCTGTGGAAAGGCGACAGGGGCTTTTCAAAACCCGAAAGTCGGATTGCGCTGTGGGAGCGGCTTTTCAAGCACCACCATTTCAAAAACTATCAAATCTTTTTTCATGAAAACGAATACGGATTGGAGTCAAAAACACTATGAGTCAGCCCCAGGAAATCTACATCAGTCTGATTTCTCATACCAATGTCGGTAAAACCAGTCTGACACGAACGCTTTTGCGGAAAGATGTCGGAGAAGTCAGAGACGAACCTCATGTCACCACAAAAAACGAGGCCTATCTCTTTCTCGAATCGGCCGATGCCCGACTTTTCCTGTGGGATACTCCTGGTTTTGGCGATATTCGCAAAGTACTCGAACGCGTTAAACGGGAGGGAGGTGCTACGGCGTGGCTTCGCCACCATCTAGTGGATCGGCTGACACAGCGTGCCCTTTTCTGCTCTGTGGAGGCTTTAAAACATATTCGGGCGGATGCCGATCTCGTTATTTACCTGGTCAACGGAGCCGAGAATCCCGAGTTCGCGGGCTACCCCCATCTGGAAATGGAACTGCTGTCGTACTTTAAAAAGGACGTACTGATTGTCGTCAATCAGGTCTCACACGACCTCGATTCTGACACAAAGAGTGAAAACAGGCTGTACAGGGACAAGTGGGTACAGAACTGGAAGACCTTCATGCAGCGCTTCCCCTTTGTGGTGGATGTCATTCCCCTGGACGCTCATCACCCCATTCCCAAGATGGAAAGAAAACTGCTTGAATCGTTTTCATCCTACGTCAAAGAGGAAAAGCGCGCTGCCTGTCGGAGTTTAGTCAGGGAGACACTTGAACAACAAAGATATGAACAGCAACACTGTACAGAAGCCGCTTGGCGGGTATTGACGTTTGCATGCCATCAGGCACAGCCGCCCTCAGAAGATGAAAAAGGCGATTTCGAGAAGATGCAGCGTGATCTGTCTCAGCAAATGAGCGTGTTTACTCAAACGCTCATGAAGACGTGTCGGATGAGTATGGCCGATCAGGCGGTTCTGAAGACCGAACTAGCGGATCTCGAGAACCGCCAAAATTTGATTTCAGAAAAAAAGGCAGGTTTGTGGTCGGGTTTGTTAACGGGCGCCATCAGTGGACTCACAGCGGATATCATGAGCGGCGGGTTGTCCTTTGGAGGAGGAGCACTCCTCGGAGGTCTGTCTGGATGGCTGGCGGCTTATTACGGATCCAAAGGTGTCAATCAGCTTTTCAATCAGGGTAAAAAGGATTTGAAATGGTCCAACGCCTTTCTGGTTGAACTGACCATGAGTTTATCCGCTCTCTACCTCCGCGTGCTGCACCATGGCAGGGCTCGCGGTGTTATCTACTTCTCTGAGCAGAAAGAGACAGAATTCTGGTTTTCCAAACTGTTAGCTCGTAAAGACGAGATTTCTGAGTTGATCGATTCCATGGTGTATTCGACTGATTGTGAAGAGAGCCGGAGGCGATTTGAGAGTCTGTTCAGGGACTTGCCGAATATTTTTTAATTGTGTTTTTGATGGCGTTCGATAGAGATCGGCTCTCCTGTCGATTTTGATATGGGCGATGCGTTTCCGTGCTAGAATGAGCGGGAAAAAGAGATTTCAGCTAGAATTGATCGGAATTGCTCTCAGGATAAACTTATGAATGTGTTCAAACAGAAAACCAAACGTCGATTGGCCATTATTGTTTTAATGTTGGTCTTTGTGAATATTTACGGCACATTGGGTTTTTACCTGATTGAAGAGGGTTTGGAACTGCTGGATGCCTTTTACTTAAGTGCCATTACCTATTCAACGCTCGGTTTTGGAGATATTGTTCCGCTGACCGATTCTGGTAAACTCTTTGCCGTCTCAACGGCGGTAGCGGGATTGCTCGTTTCGGGAATCTCGATCGGTTTATTTGTTCAACTTCTATATGAGGGAACACTACAGGATATACTAAAGGGAAATAAAATGGAGAAAACGATTTCAAAACTGGAGAAACACTTTATTGTATGCGGTCGGGGCAGTACCGGAAATCAAATTGTGTCTGAGCTTCAGGAACGAAACTATGATGTGGTTGTCATCGACCATGAAAAGGAATGCAATGAAGGGCTCAAGTACTTTTTGAACGGGGATGCCCGGAAAGATTCCGTACTCATGCGTGCCGCCATTCAAAACGCGCGCGGTTTAGCTGCGGTGCTTAAAAACGACGCGGATAACGTTTTCATTACCTTGACGGCGCGAAATCTCAATCCCGATATCAAGATCGTCAGCCGCTTCAAGGACCCCGATACAGAAAAGAAACTGAAAATTGCAGGTGCCGATTTCGTTATTTCACCCTACAAAATCGGGGGACATCGCATGGCTCTGAGTTTGGCAAGTCCCATTCTTATTGATTTCCTGGATGAAACGCTCAACCGAAATGGTCTGGGTGTCCGGTTCGGGAGTATCACGCTTCCCACTACCAGCCCTGTCAACGGTAAAAAACTGAGAGATTCCGGGATTAGGGAGAACTCTCTGGGAGCCATGATTGTAGCCATCATACCACCCGGTGAAAAACCCATTTTCAATCCACAAGCCTCAACGGTTCTTCAGCCTCTTTCACAACTGCTTTTACTGGGAACAGGCGAACAAATGAGCAACTTGAGAAGGTACATCAGCCGGGTTACCTGAAGCAAGGCAGCCAGAGACCAAACCCCTGCGTGCAAAGAGCTCTTTTTTTTGCAGGAGTCCTTTTGTGAATTCCGCAGCTGGATTTCTTCAGCGACGGAATTCACTTTAGAAAGGGGAGGCCTTTTGTCGTTATGCGTCTTCAGCAACTACTGTCAGTTCATAGGTGTCGGCCTTGTGGATGGGTACGGGGCTTTTCGCGATCCTTATTTCATGATGACGAAAACGCTTGCCGTTTAATCGCATTGCCGACCTTATGGTTCTTCTGGATATTTCCACAAAACTTTCGTAGTCGTAGATAACCGTACGGCCTATTTGGTTCAACCTCATTCTGGCCAGCTTTTTGAAGAGACCGCGCAGTGTGTAGTCGTCCAGCCCGTCTTTTTGACCCAGAGCCATGCAAATTGTAACCGGTTGGTCGATTGGTGATGTTCGCTTTGGCCGCCTGGGTTCGCGGCTGGGTTCCTGAGTCTGCTCAGGAATACTATCCTGAGCTTGAGTTTGGATCCGCGACCAATCCCATATTTTGGGTGATTTGAAGTAGCGTTCCAGCAGGAAGGGCAGCAGTGATTGAACCTGTTCTTCATCCAGTTGTTCGGCGATTATGGAAAACTCGTCATTGACATCGGCGTCTTTGGCAAAGGAGATGTTGTGCAGTTGTTCGGTGTAGTACCTGGACCGGGAAGCTGTAATTTCCTCATCGGTTGGAGGCTGAATTTCAATTGCGGAAATCTCGTGTACCTTGAGAGCCATGTTGAAATTAGCGATATCCTGACCTGAAACAAGCGAGATGGCCTTGCCGGCACGTCCCGCCCGCCCGGTTCTACCCGTTCTGTGGACATAGGCTTCCAGATCTTCGCCTGAAGAGAAAATGAAAACATGTGAGAGATGGGGAATATCAATTCCTCGCGCGGCGAGATCCGTGCAAACCAGGTGCGTGACCGCTCCTATGCGTAAGTCGTGCAGAATCTTTTCTCTCTTTTTTTGGTTGAAATCAGATGAGAGCGCTTCGACATTCTGGCCCGCGTGCTTGAGGAACTGGTAGACCGATGTAACCTCGGATCGGGTATTGCAAAAAATAAGACTGCAATCCGGTTCTTCCTGTTCCAGAAAAGAGAGCAGCACTTTTTCTTTGTCAGACTGTCCGATCATGGTAAAGAAATGCGAAATTTCCTTCGCGGTTTGAGACTGGGTCATCATGGAAACGCGTACGGGATCCATCATGTATTGTTCAATAATGGATTCAATGGCTGGCGGAAAAGTGGCGGATGAGAGTATGGTCTGATGTCTCTTGGGCAAATAGTCCAGGATCAGTCTTACTTCGGGAAGGAAACCCATGGATAACATTTTGTCGCCTTCGTCCAGAGCCATTCCACGGGTTACGGACAGGGTGAGCGTTCGTCGTTTCAGGTGATCCAGAATTCGGCCTGGCGTACCGACCACTATTTGAGCGCCGTTTTTGAGGTCCTGTATTTGTTTCTTGTAGGAAAGACCACCGTAAATACACGCCAGTTTGACACCGGTGTCCTTGGCGAACTTTTCGCCCTCTCGATGAACCTGAGCGGCGAGTTCCCTGGTGGGCACAAGCACGATGTATTGCACTGCGGGTATATCCAGCCGGGTGTTTTGAATGAATGGCAGCATGAATGCGGCGGTCTTGCCCGAGCCTGTGTGTGAGTTAATGACCACGTCTTTCTTGTCCAGAATAGGCTCAAGAGAGGCTGCCTGTACATCTGTGGGTGCTTCAAAACCCATGTCTGCTATGTTTTTCTGTATGGTCTCGTTTAAACTGTAATCGCTGAATTGTTTCAATTTTTTTCTCCCCAACCCTGATTTTGTCATACGCGGGTTGTTGGCCTTCTTGATGCTTTCTTTTACATCAATACTGTCGATAATGGCCTTTTTTCTTTTTACGCAATAAGTTCTTTTGCTATTGTCATTTCTTTATCATTGGTGTCCCATGGGGTTCTGTTCATCTGCTTCTGGTACCCCCGGGTGGAATCGAACCACCGCTCCTGGCTCCGGAGGCCAGTGCTCTATCCACTGAGCTACGGGGGCTTCAACCCTGATTCCGCTTCGGTTTACTGCCTTCGCTTTTGCTTTCTGTGTTTGACACGCTTCGCGAAACCTCTGTCTGTGTTTGGCATATCATCAACCATGGCGCTGGAGCACCGGGACAAGGCCAAGTCTAGCAAACACTTCAAAATCATTAAAGAAAAAACGAATGAAACAGGCAGAAATTAATTCGGGTTTGACGAATATTTACAAGGTACAGCGCTCTCTGGAAGGTATTGGGTCAGTATTCAGTAAAAGTCGATCTTAACAGTTGAAAAAAATGCACGGGTAAGTATAATGGGCCTATCTAAAGATGAGTGTCTTGACAAGATCACCCATTTTGGTACAAACTCTCTTGTGGGGGTGGGGTTTCAAATCCCACTTTTTTTTTGCCTATGATTTCATCTAAAACTCAGGAACTTGAAGTAAAACTTGAAAAAATCCTCCTTGAGGAACACGTTGAACTGGTCTGTCTTGAGTTCAAGAAACAGGGAAAGTCCTGGCTGCTCCGCGTTTTCATCGATACTCCCGATGGAGTGACTTTGGATGACTGCGAAAGAGTGAGCCGTCGAATTTCTGATTACCTGGATGAGGCCGATCCCATTGAGCAGGCGTTCAGTTTAGAGGTTTCATCTCCCGGAATTGATCGTCCTCTTGTCAAACCAAAGCACTTTGAAAGGTTTACCGGAGAAAGAATCCAGATCAAGTTGTATCGGGCGACCAATGGCAAAAAGGCAATTACAGGAAAACTGGTTGAGTTTCAAGGAGACCAACTTACAATCATGGATGAGAGCGATAAGCAAATTCACAACCTGGAGCTTGGACAGATTTCCAAGGCAACGCTGAAACCCATCTTGACATTTTAGGTTTTTTACAAGGAGATAATATGGGGACTGAATTATTGAATGCAATTGAGCAGGTTCACAGAGAAAAGAACATTGAACCGGAAGTGCTGATTACAGCAATCGAAGATGCCCTGATTGCCGCTTCTAAGAAAATTTTTAAATCGGATGAGGATTTTGGCGCTAAATTCAATCGAACGACGGGTGATATTGAAGTTTGGGCCATCAAGGTGGTAGTGGATGAGGTGGAAAACCCCAGAAAGGAAATCTCTCTTGAAGAAGCTTCCCTTTATTACGAGGGTGTCGAAGTGGGATACGAGATTGAATTTCAGCGGGATACGACCAAGCTGGGCCGCATTGCCGCGCATACCGCGAAGCAGGTGATCCTGCAGAAAGTGCGGGATGCCGAGAAGCGAAACGTGTTTTTGGAGTACTCCGATCGCATTGGAAAGGTGGTCATGGCAACGGTTAGAAGACGGGAGCGAGGTGATGTCATCCTTGAACTCGATGATGGAACCGAATGTGTCATGAAGAAGGATGAGCAATCCCGTTCCGATTACTACAAGGCCAATGACCGAATTCGAGTGGTTATTGTTAAAGTCGATGAAAACTCCAAAGACCCGCAGGTTAAGGTTTCCCGTTCTTCAGGTATTCTCTTAATGAGACTGTTTGAAATGGAAGTCCCCGAAATATACGATCAGACCGTGATGTTGAAAAACGCGGCTCGTGAAGCCGGTGACCGCTCGAAAATCGCGGTCTTCTCAAACGATCCCGACGTGGATCCCATCGGCGCTTGTGTGGGTATTGGCGGACAGAGAGTTAAGAGCATTATTCGAGAGCTGAAAGGCGAAAAGCTGGATATCGTGCGCTACTCCGATGATATTGCTACCTACACCGCCAACGCGCTTTCGCCTGCAAAAATTAACAGAGTTATCGTTGTGGACCCCTTTACGAAAGAGCTTGAAGTCATCGTCGATCAGGATCAGTATTCCATCGCCATAGGGAAGAGAGGGCAAAATGTCCGACTGGCATCCAAACTCACCGGCTGGTCTCTGGTTGTCAAAACCGAAGAACAGAAGCTGGAAGAAGTTACCGAGCAAATGTCGCGAATGGCGGAAGACTCCTCACGTGAACGGGCTGCGATTGAATCCGAATTAGAAGAAACCGTTGAAGAAAAGCTGCTTGTCGAAGAGGATTTGCTTGAAGAGGATGTCGAGGAAAGCACTGAAACCATGGAAGAAGACGGTGTTCCCATTGATTTTCTTGAAGGTTTGTCAGAAGAACACAAACAAATCCTGGAAGCATACGACATAAGATTTATAGAAGATTTATTGTATACCGATCGGGATGTACTCATGCAGATTCCAGAACTCGTAAACGATATTAATGGAATCATTGAACTTGCAGAGGCCTATGCTGCACAGTTCAGCGACGAAGAGGAAGCCTGATCCAGGGCTGTTCAGGAGGGACTATGGCAATCAGAGTGTTTCAAATAGCAAAAGACTATCAGAGGACGCCTGATGAGATCTTACAGATTCTCAGGGAGGGCGGTGTTTTTCTGAAATCGCACACTTCCGAGTTAACTGACCATGCTCGTCATGTGCTGCGTACCAAATTACATGAATACAAACTCACAGTCATTGACGATGAGGAAGGCTCTTCAGACTCTGCAACTTCTGCAGACGACCAAAAAGCTCGCAGCAAAGCCGTTCGTGGTAAAAATAAAAAGACCACAAAGAAAAGCAAAAAAGAAGCTCCCATGAAGACCATGGGTGTGAGGGTGATCAAGAGAGCCCAAGTTAAGCCGCAAGAGGAAGAGTTAGCTGATGACAAGGTGGAAAGTACAGCGCAAGACAAGAAGTTTGCGGATGAAAAAAAGGTGCAGAAACCGCGACATCCACGGTTGAAACGGCCAAGGCCCCGCTCCAGCAGTATTCAAAACCGCATCTCCATGAAAATTCAGGAAAAGATGAAACAATCTGTTCAAGCGGATGAAAAACCCGTCTCTCAAAGTGCGAAAGCGGCGGCAGCTTCTGCGGCCGCACAAACGAGTAAGCCTGTAACCGCCAAACCGCGTTACGATGCCAGGAAACCCGATGAGAACAGGGGTAGATCCAGCTATCAGCGTTCAGGTCAGGACAGAAGTCAGGAATCTCGCGGATACTCTCAGCGCGACACCAATCGACAGGGAACAGGTCAAAGACTTTACTCGGGTAACAGACCCCAAACAGGCGGCAGGCCACAGTCCGGTGGTGGACGGCCCCAAACAGGCGGACGACCTTCCTTTAAAGACAAGCGATCGGATGCCTACAAAAAGAGGTTTGAACCCAGAAGCACTTCTATGGCTCATTCCTTCAAAATGGCCAAAACAGGGCAGAAGGGGCCGGCGACACCCGTGGCAACCCCCGCTTTTTCCAAAGCGCCCACCAAGCCAGGCACGCGTTTTGTGCCCGCTTCAAAATCTTCAAAGAAAAAGAAGAAGAGAAGAAAGGATCAGGAAAACACGCAAAGCCTGCGTGCCATGACTCCAAAGGTCAGCAAGGTGGAATTGCCTGACGAGGAATTGGGAATCGTCATGCTGCCCGACGGTGTGACCGTTAAGGTTCTGGCTGAAAAAGTGAACAGAATGGCCAAAGACGTCATTAAAAGACTCTTTGAAAGGGGTGTTTTTGCCACCATTAACGATGTTTTGGACGAAGAACTCGCCATTGATATTGCGAAGGACTTCGGCTATCTGGCAGAAATCATATCGGTAGAAGAAGTGCTACAGATGGAAGACGAAGAACTGCTCGACCAGGTGGATCACGGCGGTGACAAGATTGACCGCGCACCCATTGTGACAATTCTCGGTCACGTTGATCACGGTAAAACCTCGCTTCTTGATTACATTCGAACCACCAGTGTGGCAGAAAAAGAGGCCGGAGGTATTACGCAGCACATCGGTGCCTATCAGGTCACCTGTCATGATGAACCCATTGTCTTTCTCGATACGCCCGGTCACGCGGCATTTACCAAAATGAGGGCGAGGGGGACATCGGTAACGGATATTGTCATTCTGGTTGTAGCCGCAGACGATGGCGTTATGCCGCAGACCATCGAGGCTATTAATCACGCCAAGGCGGCCAAAGTTCCCATTATTGTGGCGGTCAATAAAATTGACAAACCAGAAGCTCAGCCTGATCGTGTCAAGCAAATGCTTACAGAACACGATCTGATTGTCGAGGAGTATGGCGGGGATGCGCCCTGTGTCCTTGTATCGGCAAAAACAGGCGAGGGGATTACCGATCTTCTGGAAATGATTCTCCTTGTTTCAGAAATGCAGGGTTACACCGCCGTGCCGCAAAAACGCGGAATTGGTTCGGTGATTGAGGCCAAGCTGGAACGCGGACGCGGATCTGTTGCAACGGTGCTTGTCCAGGATGGAACCGTTCGGGTGGGTGATGCGTTTATTACAGGTCATACGTTTGGTCGCATCAGGGCACTCTATTCCGATACAGGCAAGAGAATAGAAGAGGCCGGTCCCTCAACTCCCGTTGAGATTTTGGGTTGTCAGGATGTTCCTCAGGCCGGTGACAGTTTCATGGTGGTCGCATCCGAAGTGAAGGCCCGTGAAATTTCCAGTTTCCGAAAAGAGCGTGCCCGGGATGAACACCTCAAAAGACAGAAAAATGCCTCTCTCGAGCAGTTGTTCTCTTCCGTTCAGAAAGATGAAGTGGCAGAACTCTCTGTTATCATTAAGGGTGATGTTCAGGGTAGTGTAGAGGGCCTGGCACACGCTCTCGAGGGCATCAAGAGTGAAAAAGTCAACCTGCGAATTATTCACCAGGCTGTGGGAAGCATTACCGAAAACGATGTGTTGTTGGCGGTTGCTTCCAACGCGGTGATTATTGGTTTCCGGATCAGAGCTGAGAGACCCGCTCATACACTGGCGGAACGCGAGCAGATTGAAATCCGATACTACTCCATTATCTACGAAGCCATTCAGGATATTGAAGCGGCCATGCTCGGATTGGTACCGCCTGAATACAAGGAAGTCAACATTGGCAGAGCCACTGTTAGACAGGTATTTCAAATTCCCAAAATTGGTAATATTGCCGGTTCCCATATCGACGATGGCAAGGTGACCAAGGATTCCAAAGCAAGAGTGATACGCTCGGGTAAAACCATCTTTGACGGTGAAGTAGATACTCTCAAGCGCTTCAAGGACGATGTCAACGAAGTCAAGGCCGGATACGAATGCGGCATTGGCATGTTGGGTTTCAGTGACTTCATCGAAGGTGATGTTCTGGAAATCTATAAAATGGAATCCGTCAAACCGACGAAGTTAACTTAAAATGGCTGTGACAAATTAGACCAGCGAAGATGGAGGCAAATCCACGCCATGTGGAATTGCCTCGGTCAATCTCTGAAATTTGGCGTAAAGTCGATGATCTCCGATCCGGTGGTTGGAGTCGCCGCAAGAGAGACTTGCGGCAGGCACTCACTGATGGATCCTTTTCCTCAATCTGTCAGGAGGTTGATATGAATGTGAATCAAATTGCCGATCAAATTAAAAAAGTGATTAGCTTTGCGCTCTACTACGAACTGCGTGATCCCGCTTTTCGGGATATGACGATTACCAGAGTCAAGGTGTCAAGAGACCTGCAATTTGCAGATATCCGCTTTACGTCCATCGATACAGTCAATGACATTGACGTAATTGAAGATAAACTCAACCGTGCGGGCGGAGCCTTCAGGAGTATTCTCGGTAAAAAGCTCAAGCTGCGGCGTACACCTAAGCTGCGATTCCACTACGATATGGATATCCTCGCGGAGCAGAAGATACAAGCGGTTCTGAACCGCATTCATGAGGAAGAGAGTTCCGAGTGAAACTGCCATTTTGTTTTTTGCCCATTGATAAAGCCGCTGGTTGGTCTTCACATGACTGTGTTGCAAAAATACGCAACCAACTCAAGGGCATCGTACCCAGAAAAACGAAAGTCGGTCATACAGGAACGCTGGATCCGTTCGCTTCCGGTTTACTGCTGGTGGCCGTTGGAAAGGCGACTCGCTTTTCCGACGCCGTTCATCTCTATAACAAAACGTATGAAGCGGAAATTACACTGGGTAAGGAAACAACCACACTCGACACGGAAGGTGAATCCGTCAGGGAGATGCCCGTCCCTGAAATAACTCGCGAACAACTCGATGCGTGTCAACGCGTGTTTACAGGTAGAATTGAACAAGTTCCGCCTGCGTTTTCGGCTAAACGCATTAAAGGTGTAAGAAGCTACAAACTGGCCAGGGAAAAACAGGCGGTGGATTTGAAACCCATTTGCGTTGATATTGAGTCCATCGAATTGGAACAGGTGTCGGAAGAACGCATTCACTGCCGGGTTACTTGTTCAACGGGAACTTATATTCGAACCCTGGGAAGCGATATCGCCCAATTTCTCGGAACCGTCGGACATGTATCCCGATTGAGAAGGACATCCATTGGCCCAATCCACGTCGAGCGGGCATTTCAAATTGACGGCGACTTGCTGTTTCACCAGCAGTGCCAGGCACATGCTTTGAGTGTTTCACGTGTTTTACCCGATTTCCCTGAAATAGAATTGCCTTTTCTCTTTCAGGAAGACCTTCTGCAGGGCAGGAAGATTGACGTGCCTGGCAAGCGGTTTCCTGCTGTCTTTTTGGGTGTTCTTTCAAAGGACGGTGTCATCCGTTCGGTATTTAAGTGCCAGTATGATTCAAGAACCCGGAGCATTCTGCCAAAGATGCTGTGTTATAAGGCATAACCGACTAGAACGAGGAAAGGAAGCTGGAGAGAGCCTCAAAGCATTTGTCTTGTGAAGGTAAACCAGCATGCATTCAGCAGGGTAGAAAAAACGATGTCGGTTCGTTCAGTAGCCCAGGTCTTGTTTCTTGGCCTCTGCGGTGGGAAGTGGATCCAGTTGATCCGTCAGTGGTTCGGCCCCTTCATTTTTCAGGCGAGTTACTGCTTCTTCGTTAAATTCAAGCGCGGATTCAAGCCCTTCGGGTAGCTCGTCGTCAGCATAGATGGCTTCCACCGGGCACTCTGCGGCACAGGCTCCACAGTCAATGCACTCCTCTGAATCGATCACCAATTGCTTTTCCAGCTCATAAAACGCATCCACTGGACATACAGTGATACAGTCGGTAAATTTGCAGTTAACACAGTTATCGGTTACTACATGAGTCATCGATCTTCCTCCTCTTATGGACCACTATCAAAGGTGAGATCGTCAGGGTGATCTCGTGGCACTCATTCTAGGAAAAAGAAAACGGAAAAGCAAGCCTCAGCGATTTCGCCTGGACACCCTGTTTCTGGGGCGTTTCTTGTCTTGTAACATATTGATTCTTCTGCCTATTTTCCGCCTCAAGGTGTCGTGAAAAGCAATGAACTGGATGGTTTCCAGCGGGTCAAGAAAAGCCTGAATTTGATCAAATAAAGCCAGGTCTTGTTCGGACTGCATTTGTTTAACTTTTCGGTACTCCGTCAATAATGCGATGGCTTCACTTTCGGTTGGTGTTTCTTTTTTTAGTTTCTGTTTAAGGGCGCGGTACTGTTTGGCTAAATCGAGTTTTTTCGCTTCGTATTGATCCAGGATACGGTTAATTTTCAGCAGTTTCTCTTCCGAAAAATTCAATTGCCTTTGTGTTTCCGCTATTCTGATAAACCTCAGTGTTTCCTGGACTTCTTCTTTATTGGCTTTCATCTGTGCGAAACTGCCGACTGAGATGAACGGCAAAATGAATAGCAAGGATAGATACCTGAACAGGGCATTCCTGGCGTTCTTTTTGTATTCTACTTGAGATGGTTTCATATTATCCTTCCTCATTGTAAAGTGCTCTTAGTGATTGGGTATCCAGTTCATTGAGTTTAATAAAAACAGAATCGGGGTCATTGTCTATTGCTTCGCTGTCGTCGTATGGCATTGTCTGCGCGAAAATATCCGCTTGTTCGTATGAAGGTGTGTCGTAGACTTCCTGCAGGAGCAGTAACTCTTCTGATGAAAGCCGCGATAATCCATTGTAGAGATCTTGCGGAAAAGAGTCCTTCAAAGTTTTTCCAAGAAAGAGGAAGCTGACGAGCAGGATCATGATCGGGATGGAGAAACTCAGCCTGTGCCTCTTCATGAAGCCAATCCATGAAAAGGAGGTCTTCTTTTTTTGGCGATCCAGCTTTGCCTGTAACCTGGAATTGAAACGGTTCCAGTACTCTGTTCCGGGGTCAGGTGTTTCAAGTTCGGATACTTCCTTTAAGAGTTTGGCCAAAGCGATGCTTTCAGGATCCTCCAGTTTGGTGTTTGGCTGATCGAAATACTGTTTCAGGTCTTTTTTCATTTTGACTCTCCCATCAGGTTTCTCAGGTTTCTGACCGCGTTGAACAGGTTGGCTTTAACGGTGCCGATGCTGCAAGCCATAATATCGGCTACTTCCTGACACGTCATGTCGCTGTATGTTTTTAAGAGGATGGTCTGCTTCTGCTTGGGTGGAAGTTTGGCAATGGCTTTTTTTAATTGGGTTTGTCGATCTTCCTGAATCAGTGTTTGCATGCCGGCTGCTGTCATTGAAGGTTGAACATCCATCAGTTCCAATCCGGAATCTTTTACTATGCGACCGCTTTTTTTTACGTTAATAGCGGCGTTAGTCGCGATTCGGGTCAACCATGTTTTCAAGGACGCGTCCTGTCGGAATTTCTTCAGATTTTGAAAGGCCTTGATAAAGGTCTCCTGAGTGAGATCATCTGCCTCAGCCTGGTTTTGAACAAAGCGATAAGTCATGCCGTAGATATATCGCCTGTATTTATTGACAATGAGGGTGAAAGCGGTTTCATCGCCCTCGAGAAAGCGCCGGATAAGCTCGCGATCCTCGTTCACTTGTCGCGGGATGATTGTGGATTGTTGTTCTGACAAGGCGTAGTCCATTTCCTCTCCTTGTGTCTGCTGAGAGTACAGACAGAGAAGCGGCTTTTTTGGTTTAAACCATTTTCACTTTTGATGCGATTTTTTACAAGCGCCGGAGAAAAATAAAGAAATATAGGGTAATTCGGCATGTAAAACGAGTTCAATCAAAGGGACGTCAATTGCCCGTAAAACAGTCACCGGTTGCGGGTTGATAGCCATTAATGAAAGCGGCAATTTCCTGGGCCTTTTTCCCAACAGGTTGAATTTGCTCCAGCTTTAACAGACTGTTCTGACCCATGACCAGATACAAATCTCGTTTTCCTCTTTTGATAAGTGTTCCCGGTCGATCGTGGGTTTCTTCATCCTGGAGTATTTGATCAGCATCGGTAACCACAGACGCACTGAGGATTTTTATTGATTTGCCCCTGAACTTACAAAAAACACCGGGCCAGTCGCTGAAAGCCTGGATCATGCGGACCGTGTGAATGGCAGGTTGATTGAAGTCCACTTGTCCATGCGATTTCTCAATAAGCGAGGCAAAGGTGACCTCTTCGACAGGCTGGGGCTGAGGCGTAGAGTGAACCAGTCGTGGTAACTGCTCGATCAGCAGATCGGCACCCAGTTGTGCTAACTTTTTTTCAAGCTGGAGTCGGGTTTCGCCCGGTTCTATTTTCAGCTTCTTTTTAGCGTAAACGGGTCCTGCATCCAGTTCCAGCGTCATCTTCATGAGGGAAATGCCCGTTTCCGTGTCTCCTTTCAATAACGCGTGATGAATGGGAGAGGCTCCACGCCAACGGGGCAGCAGTGAGGCGTGCAGGTTGATACACCCTATTTTAGGCGCGTCCAGGATTTTTTGAGATAGAATTTGCCCGTAGGCCGCCACCACAAACACATCTGCCTGCAAATCCTCAAGCATTTTGCGCCACTTTCTGCGTCTGATTCGCTCTGGCTGATGAACAGGAATGCCTGCCTTGGCAGCGGCTGTCTTGACAGGACAGGGCTGCTTTTTTTTTGAGCGTCCCCTGGGACGGTCGGGCTGACAAAAAACGGCCGCAACCTCGTATTCGTTATTGCCAATTAAAGCCTCGAGAGCTGGAACAGCAAATTCAGGTGTCCCCATGAACACAATTTTCATGAATGCCACTTTCCCTCTTTAACTCGTTTAGAGATACGCTTTTTGATGATTTCTCGTTTGAGTCTTGAAACCCGATCCGTCATGAGTATGCCATTCAAATGGTCAATTTCATGACAAAAAGCACGCGCGAGAAAGTCCTCTGCTTCAACTTCAAACAGTTCGCCTTGAAGGTTCTGAGCTCGGACCTTGACATATTCCGGCCGTTTGACAACGGTGGTTAAATCGGGGAAGCTCAGACAACCCTCTTCGTCTGTCTGCGAACCCTTTTCTTCGAGAATCTCGGGATTAATCAGGACATGAAGTTCTTTCGGGTCTTCTCCCACTGAAATGTCGACAATACAAACGCTTTTCCCGATGCCAATCTGCGGCGCCGCCAAACCAACGCCTGGCGCTTGAATCATAATGGTGTGCATTCTTGAAACAAGCTCTTCCAGCTTTTTATTGAATTTTGTAACCGGCTCCGTCTTTTTTTCCAGAACAGGATCACCAAATACGACAATCTCACTCATTTCCTTCTCCCTCGAGTAACTTCTTGTTTATTTTTTTTCTGGTTAAATAGGGGAGTTTCATGTTGACCAAAATCTGAGGGTGCCTTTTCACGAGTTTAATGAACTCGGTTCTTTTGAGCGCCAGCACTTCAGTTTTTTCCGTAGCTCTGATGTCGGCATTTCGCTTTGACTTTGTCAGAACGGCTCCTTCTCCAAAGAAATCACCTGATTTTAGGATGGCAACTTTCTTTTCAAAACCTTTGGCGTGAATTCGAACCTCTACTTTTCCATCGATAATCAGGAACATTTCAGAGCCATCTTCACCCTGATGGATGATGTAGTCGCCCTCTTCGTAATTCCTGCTTTCAAGTGCTTTGATAATATCCAGGAAAGCGGTTTTGCTTATCCCGGAAAAAATAGGCCAGAAATTAGGGTCATGCATCCTTGACTGGACTTTTTCAATATTCTGCTTGGGTGTGATACTGAAAACAGCATCGAGTGCGTCTTCAACTGTGTGAAAAATACCTTCGCTTGAATGACTCAGAGACTCTTCCTCTGATTGATTGGGCCCTCTGTTTTTAAAAACAGCTTGAGATGTTTCCTCTTCAACAAATGTTTTTTCCTCTTCAACAGGTGCTTTTTGAGCTGGCTTTGACTCGACAATTGCTTCTAAGGGTGCCGAAGAAAGCTGATTGGTGCTTTCTTCATCAGAAGAGGGCAGATTTGTAAGTGTAAGTTGATGAAACTCCGAGGAGGCCTGTTCGAGTTCCAGCTTGAGAGACTCTTCCGCAATGGCAATTTCCTCTTCCGTGATATCGAAACCATCGAGACTTTCGTCTTCAGCAGGGTCAGGATGCTTAAAAAAGCTGTCGTTGAACATGTACCTGGAAGCTTCATTGTTCAGGTCTTCCAATTTGGACAGAACAGCACTGTCGTCCGGGTTGAGGTTCAGGGCCTTTTTGTAACTGGCAACCGCCTTGTTAATAAAACCACGGTTGACAAAGTGATCTCCCACTTTGATGTAATAGGTGAGTGCTTCCTTGTTGTGTCCAAGCTTTTTGTAAATTTGCGCTATTTGAACCATGTAAATAGGCTCATTGGGCTTTTCTTTGTGCAAATCCAGAAAACCCTTGAGAGCGGGTTTCAGTTTGCCATCAGCCAAAAGCTGGTGAGGTGTTTTGTTGTTTCCTGAAAAAAAATTAAAAAAACCCATTTAGCGCAAAGCAATCCTTTCATTCAATGGTTCTGAATCTACGATGGTCTTTGTTTGAACCATTTCTGTATCCCTTTATACCCCATAAGGGCATCCTCTGCAATTTATTTCATCATAGCCAAGATTCTGCGAATCAGGCATCGCTTGAGCCAGCCATATAATCTGTGAAGGAGGAGTGATGTCATCCTCGGAACCTACCCACGTTAAAATGGGGACTCGTACCGAATCAAGTGCCCCCGGCGCTTGAAAGAATCCATGCCCTCCGGCTAGCGCGATAAGTGTGGCTGCGCCTATTGAGTGGCCCACGCCAGATACAGTTGCGCCAGACAGGCTGTAAACATCAAGCACAAGGCACAACCTCCTAGCCCGAAGCGTCAATTCAGACTCTGTGGGCCTTGGCAAAGAAAGTCGCGGGAAATGCGGGGCAATAACAGTACAACCTGACTCAGCCAGCGCATCCAAAAGCGTAACATGACGCTCAGGGTCTCCACCTGCGCCAACCGCAAAAAGTACCACCGGGCCAGATTCTTTTCTCCTCCGCACTGACACATCGAATGATCCTGAACCATCTTCCAATTTGTTTATATTCATCAAGGCCTCTGACTTGCTTGGATGTTATTGAGACGACTTGTTAAACCAGTTATTGATATTTTATATTTCGTAAGTTTTTCTTGCACTCCGGCGTAAAGTTATGTGCTAATTATTTCATTTAATCCCTGAATTATTAATTCGAGTTCTTTAGGCTTTGCCTTGCCAAGTTTTTTCCGCAAACGTTTTACAGATAGTGTTCGGATTTGACTTATTTTTACCCAGGATCTTTTGGGAAGTTTTGTTTCTTCAAGCTCAAGGGTCAGTGGAAAACCAGCACGCTGTGGTTGACTTGTGATGGCGACGGCAATAACAGTACCAGAATTTT
>PDWJ01001810.1_pt1 | contig 48643 bp, 40 predicted proteins | sample 1430881 | NCBI WGS metagenome assembly PDWJ01 (sample SAMN01162460, study PRJNA174530) | Oral metagenome, whole genome shotgun sequencing project. | biome: Marine environment; feature: Marine mammal; material: Swab sample of the gingival sulcus; isolation source: swab sample of gingival sulcus...
GTGTAGACTATTATTTGAATTGAACCGCCGTATGCCGAACGGCACGTACGGTGGTGTGAGAGGGGCTACACGTTAGCCCCTACTCGATTTTAAAAGCGAGATCTCTCCACTTCGGTCGAGATGACACGATGCTTTGCGTTGCAAACGACCAGTTATCTTTGTCTAAATGTATGGCTCAATAAGTCCGAATTGCCCTTTCTTTCTCTCGTAGACTACGTTGACTTCTTCAGTTTCGGCATTTAAGAAAACAAAGAAATCGTGATGTAGCATTTGCATTTGCAAAACGGCCTCTTCGGGGTCCATCGGTTTAATTGAAAAGCGCTTTGACTTGACAATTTTGATTTCGGACTCTTCGACTTCGTCCTCCGGAATTTGCTCAAAGCGAATCGTATCGTGCTTGCGATAGCGCTTTTCTAGAGCCGTCTTGTGCTTTCTGAGCTGCTTGGATATCTTGTCGACGGCGCCGTCAATTGATTTGGTCATTGAATCAGATGACTCTTCAGCTCGAATGATAACGCCATTTTTCAACGGAATTGTCAATTCTACAATCTGTTGGTTTCTGACGTGACTGAAAGTGGCGTGTGCTTCGATTTCGCTGTGGAAATAGTTGTCAAATTTATTGAGCTTCTGTTGTATGACATCTTTCAATTCATCTCTGACATGCAAGTTTTTTCCGGTAATAATTACTTTCATATTAAGCTCCTTTCGCTTCCTCAACGGATTTCCATTTAGAGAAAAAAACACTAGTGTTGAGGTTACATTTTTTATACCCGATTTATCTTCAAAATATTCACGTCGAGGCAGAAAAACTGCTTCATTTTTCGGAATGTCTGCCGCTCTAGAAAAATGATTTGCATTGCGCGCTTTGGGGCATAAAAATAATGTCTATTTTACGGTTGTATATAAATCATCGGCGACGCTGCCGAGAAATACAAAAATATTATAAAATTTAATACTTTTGCTTGATGTGGCTATGTAAAATAAGATATCATAGTGGTAATATCAAAAATTAAAAATCAAATGTCATAGGAAGTGGATAATGAAAAAATATATCGTTGCGCTATTGCTAGTAACACTTTTAATTCAGCCTTCGTACGCCGTGGCGTTTACCGATTTGGAACCGGCTAAGTGGGCGGAGCCGTACATTGTCGATTTAGCGGAAATGGGCATTGTCAACGGCTACCGCGACAAGACCTATCGACCGCTCGAAAGCGTGTCTTATTACGCTGCTATTTTGGTGCTCTATCGCACGCTCGATGCACAGGGCTTGGTCGACAGCGGCGACGTCGCCATTTACGTCAATCGCTATCAGTCGATTCTCAGCGAGTACGACGTACCGGGTTGGCCGGAACTGGACGAGGCGGTTGCCTATTCGATTGAAAAGGGCATTATTGAGCCGGCTGATTTGCGCCGATTTATGGACGGTGGCGAGCACGCCGAAATCCCGCGTCAAATGATGGCGCTTTACATGGCGCGCGCCTTAAACGAATTCTTTGCCGAAGACCTGCAGCGCGCCGTCGAGTTGCCCTTTGTCGACGCTGCCGAAATTGCGCAGTCTTGCCGCTCTGGAGTGGCGCTGTTGCAGCGACACGGCATTATCACCGGCGACGATAAGGGCTATTTTAAGCCGCTCGATTCGCTAAATCGCGCCGCCTTGGCAAAGCTGTTAGTCACCGGCATCGCCGAATTGTCAGTTACCGACAACGTGACCAATCGCAATATAGCCGCCTATGTGTACGTAAAATTAGACGAGACTAAAAAGATTATCTTTTATAAATTGGATTCCAAGACCGAATCTTATAGTGAACAAATTGGCGACGACGTCGAAGTTATCGTCGATGGCAAGTTGGCGAGCTACGACGACTTAAAGCGCGGTCAGGACGTCGTCTTGACATATGCTAACAGCAAATTAAAACGCGTGCGCGTCGGCGATTACGACAAGGTCGTCGAGGGCGATATTGTAATCGGCGTCATTACGGACGTGGCAGATTTTAATGGCGAGCGCTATCTCTATTTGGAGCAAGACGGTGCGCCGCAGCTCTTCTTTTATAAGCTGAGCGACGACGTCAGCATCGTGCGCGCCGGCGAGAATATAGCGTTTGATGGATTACATATTGGCGATAAAATTAAATACACACTACAGGATGGGGTTATCGTTACGGTGCGCTACTAGCTAAATATAAAGAGGATAAAATGGAAAATCAATTGATTAAAAACGTATTGGAACGCCTGGTCGAGATCGACGCGCGCGCCGATCAACTGGAAGCCGAAGGCAAGGCTTATCAAGATGCCGTACACGTCAATATTAAAAGGCGCGTTCACGCTTTTGAAATCGACTTGATGAAAGATGTGCGCACGCGCGTCAAGACCAATTTTCAGTCTGAGATTGAAAAGGCAAATGGCGAGAGCGATGCCTTGACGGCGCGCACCGCTCAAAACATAGAAAACTTCAATCGATTTTTTGAGGAACACAAAGATAGCGTCGTCGACATGCTGTTTAACGACATTTTTGGAGTGTGATTTCAATGGGTAGCATAACCAGATTCGGCGCACTCTTTTCCAAGGTTAAGGCGCTGCAGAGCCGCATGTTGACCGAAAGCGATTACGAAGCGCTGTTGCGCGCCGAGTCCGAAGTGGAGGTCATCGATTACTTGGTGCAGCGCACCGATTATGGCAAAGGGGTCAAATTGTCGGGTACTGCGGAGACTCAGCCGGTCGCGCTGGAACGCGTCTTGCAGCGTTATTTGTTTACGCGCTATGAACGCATGATGTACTATTTGATTGACGAGGAACGCCGCCTGTTTAAGACGCTGCTGATGCGCTATGAAATCGAGAGCCTTAAAATGGTGATCCGCACCGTTTACAGTCAGACTCAAAATGACGACTTCGATTTGACGATTACGACGTCGCGCTACTTTCAAATTCGCGATTTTGATCAGCTCTTAAAGTGCGAGACGCTCGACGCCTTGGTCGACAGCTTGGCGACGACGAGCTACGGCGACATTTTGCGCCCCTATCTAAATGAGTCGAAAGATCGCATTCTGTTTTATATGGAAATGAACTTAGACCGCTACTACTTTAAAAAGTTATCTGACAGCATCGCCGATTTGACTGGCGAGGGGCACGCGTTTATGGAAAATTCGCTGGGCGTCAATGTCGACTTTTTGAATATACAGTGGATTTATCGCGGCTTAAAGCACTTTAAATTGAGCGCCGAAGAGCTGTTCAACTACTGTTTAAAGGGCGGTAAATACTTAAATTTGAGTCGTTTGAAAAAGCTTTGCTACGCAACTGACAACGCCGCGTTTATCAGGCAGTTGTTGGCGACGCACTACAAGAGCGAATTCGACGGCAATAAGAGCATTGATTTGATTATCGAGCGCGACATGGAGCGGGCGCTCTACAGCCTGTTTCACAAGCAGGTGCAAGAGGCGCATTTTAACCTGATTACACCGGTTGGTTACTTGCACGCGTTGGAGTTTGAAATAAGGGATATATTTGCAATTTTAGAGGCCAAGCGCTATCAGATGGACGCCGAGCAGACGCGTTCGTTCTTAGTACGACAGTTTGACTAATAAGGTGGATTGAATGGTAGAAAAAATGACATTGGTCACCGTTATCGGTGATTTAAACTATTCCGAAAAAGTGTTGAAAACGCTGATCAAAATGGGCGAGGTCACGATGGCGGACGCCTCGGTTGGCGTAGCCGTGATGCGCGAAAATTACGACGAGTCGTGGCAGATACCAACTGACATTTTGGCTAAGGATTTAAAAAAGATTGAGGTCAAGCGCTCGCTTGCCGAAACCGAAGACAAGTTGATGCACTTGTTCGAACGCACTGATTTGGAAAAAGTCGTCGATTCAACTTGCATCGATATCAATTACAGCCGAGAACAATTGGCGAGCGATGTCGACCACATGTACGAGGACTTTTCGGCGCTCGGTAAAAAAATTGAAGATTTGAACAAGCGCCGCGAACAGTTGGTGCAGTTTTCTCACGTCGACAAGTTGGCGAAGGTCGATTTCGACTTGTCAAAGTTAAAAGCGTTAAATCACTTTGACATCAGGCTCGGCTATATGCTTTACGAATACGAGAGGCGACTCGATTTAAACTACGACAACATTAACGCGCTGGTGCTGCGCGCCGGCAATATCGATAAAAGTCAACTTTACTTTATTATAACGCCGCGCATTATGCGTCAGCAGACAGAAAATTTATTGCGTTCAATGCACTTTAGCGAAGTCGACATTTTATGGGAATACATGGACTTTCCGAATCAGATGGCAGAGCATTTAAAGCGCGATTTAGATGAAATAGAGCAGCAAATTGAAGCGCTTAAGGGCGATGTCGCAGAGTATTTGGACAAGCACCGCGCTCTCTTGGTAAAAGCTTATACGCACCTCAATTTAGAAGCCAGTTGCGACGATGTGGCGACCAAGTTCATGCATGACGACGCGCACTTTTTATGCGCTTTTTGGCTCGCCGCTGAGGTCGCCGCTGACTTTGAGTTGCGCCTAAAAGACGAAGTGCCGCAAATCACTTGCATTTCACACGGTGACGATGCGCTACAGGACGTCGTCGTGCCGACTAAATTAAAAAATAAGCGCCTCTTTCAACCCTTTGAAATGCTAGTCAGTTTATACGGTACGCCGAATTATCGCGAAGTCGATCCGACCGGATTTTTGGCGCTCGCCTATATGTTTTTATTCGGCGCCATGTTTGGCGACTTAGGGCAGGGCTTTGTCTTTTGGCTGGGCGGCTTCTTCTTGAAGAAGCGCGAAAAAATGGCTTCTATTGGCGGCGTCTTGCAGCGCATTGGCGTCTCTTCGATGATCTTTGGCGTCATTTACGACTCGATTTTTGGCGTCGAGCACGCCATTTCGCATTTCTTGACGGAGCGTCTCGGCTTGGCGGGGCTGTCGGCAATTTTTCTCAGACCGATTGAAAATACCAATATTATGCTGATGGCGTCAATTGTAATCGGCTTCTTCTTCTTGCTGATTAGCTATGGCTTTAGCATTTACAATAAGTTAAAACACCGCGATATTAAAGAGGGCGTCTTTGGACGCAATGGCATAAACGGATTAGTGCTGTTTTTGGCGCTGATTGCGGTTGCCGGCATGGTCTATTTTAGTTGGCCGAGTTGGGCGGTTCGCATCGGCATGGTGGTCGTCGGAATCTGCGCCATGTTGCTCGTCGTGCGCGAGCCGCTCAGCAATTTGCTGGCTAAGCAGTTGCCGCTCTACCACGAGGGGGCGTCGGCGTATTACGTGGAGAGTGGCTTTGAGCTGCTGGAGACCTTTTTGGGCATGTTGTCAAATGGCATTTCCTTTATCAGGGTAGGCGCTTTTGCGCTCAATCACGTCGGCTTGTTTATTGCGTTTCAGACGATCGCCAACATGATTGGCACCGGCGCCGGCAACGTGTTGATGTTTATATTGGGCAACCTCTTAGTGATTGGACTGGAGGGCTTAATTGTGTTTATTCAGGGACTGCGTTTGGTCTACTACGAGATGTTTAGCAAGTTTTATCAAGGTGACGGTCAACCGTTTGTCGGCATGGATGTGTCGATGCACTACGATAAGTTGTCTGAGGAGCAAAGAATATGAACCCCGTGATAAAGAAAAAATTAGATCAGTTCGAAAATATGATTCACGGCGCGATCAACGATCAGAACGAACAGATAAAGGCGCAGACCGACCAGTATCAGAGCGATCAGGTCGAACGGCGTCAGGAAGAATTAAAAGTCGAGGCAGAAGCGTTTTACAAAAAGCGCATGTTGCAGACCGAAGACGCCGTTAAGCACATTGTCTCGGGTGCCGAGATGGCAGCCAGGCGCGACGCGTTGGAGATGCGCAAGGCGATTCTGCAAGAGACGGTTGAAGCGCTTCAGCTGCGCGCTGCTGCATTTGTCAAGACGCCGCAATATCGCGACATGATCGAGCGCAAATTAGATGGCGTCGGCGATCGGCTAGCGACTTTTGAATCACTCGTCATCTCCGCTAATCAAGCCGATGTCGATTGGTTAAAGCAATATTTTGAAAAGCGCAAATGCGCCGCTAAATTAGTCTTTAATCCGCTAGATGAGGCGGCTATCGGCGGCATTGTCGTCGAGGTTCCGGAGGCGTATTTTCGATACAATATCACTTTAAAGTCGATGATTGACGATAGTATCGATCACATCGGCGCAAAACTTTACGTACTTTTTGAAGAAATGGAGAATTGACATGACGAAGAGTTGTCGCCTAAATATGGTCAATGGTCCGGTCGTTCGGGCGTGCCCAATGCGAGATTTCAGCATGCGAGAAATGGTGACGGTCGGTCCCAAAAAACTGATTGGCGAAGTCGTAAAGTTGGATGATGACCAAGGGACGATACAGGTTTACGAGGAAACCGAAGGGCTCGCGGTCGGCGACGTCGTCAACGGCACGGGCAAGCCGCTTTCCGTCACACTTGGTCCGGGCATTATGGGTCAAATGTTCGACGGCATCGAGCGCCCGCTCAAGACGATGCTTTCCGACGGCGGCTTTATACGCGAGGGCATTGGACTGGTCAGCATTGACATGCAGCGCAAATGGCATTTTAAGTTTCGCGTCAAAGAGGGCGATACAGTTTCGCCCGGCATCATCTTTGCGACGGTTCAGGAAACCGACTTAATCGAACATCGCCTGATGATTCCGCAGGGGATCGAAGGCGTCGTCAGCACGCCCTGTCAAGATGGCGAATACGCCCTCGGCGATACGGCGTTTAGCGTCGAGCGGGCGGACGGCAGTTCAGTGGAGATACCGTTTTATCAGGAGTGGCCGGTGCGCGAGCCCAGACCGGTTGCCGAACGCTTGATTTTGTCGCGACCGCTCGTCACCGGACAGCGCGTCTTGGACATGTTTTTTCCGCTCGCCAAGGGCGGCACGGCGGCGATACCGGGTGGCTTTGGCACCGGCAAGACGATGACGCAACACCAGCTCGCCAAGTGGTCGGACGCCGACGTCATCGTCTATATCGGCTGTGGCGAACGCGGCAATGAAATGACCGAAGTCTTGGAGGATTTTCCAAAACTGGTCGACCCATCGTCTGGCAAGCCGTTGATGGATCGCACAATCTTGATTGCAAATACGTCGAACATGCCGGTTGCGGCGCGCGAAGCCAGTATTTACACCGGCATCACGATTGCCGAATACTATCGCGATATGGGCTACGACGTGGCGATTATGGCGGATTCGACGTCGCGCTGGGCAGAGGCGCTGCGCGAAATTTCCGGTCGCCTTGAAGAAATGCCGGCAGAAGAGGGCTATCCCGCCTATTTGCCGTCGCGTTTGGCGGAATTCTACGAGCGCGCCGGCTACGTCGAGACATTTGCCGGCGATAAGGCGTCGGTCACTGTCATCGGTGCAGTTTCGCCTGCCGGTGGCGACTTTTCCGAACCGGTCACGGAGAATACCAAGCGCTTTGTCAACGCCTTTTTGGCGCTCGATAAAAATTTGGCATATGCCAGACACTATCCTTCGGTCAACTGGCTAACCAGTTATTCTGGCTATATTAAATTGTTGGCGGATTGGTATAAGGATAACGTCAGCGACGACTTTTTGCAGTTGCGCACCCAAATGCTCGGCATCTTATACGAAGAAAACCGGCTTGCCGACATCGTGCAGTTGGTCGGCGAAGATGTCTTGCCCGATGATCAACGCCTTATTATAGAGATTTCCAAGGTGCTCAAAGAGGGCTTTTTACAGCAGAACGCCTTCCACGAACAGGACACCTACGTGCCGATTGCCAAGCAGTTCTTAATGCTCGAACTGATACAGTATTTATACAATAAGGGCAGAGCGGCGGTTGCCAAGGGCATTCCGATTTCGTTGATAAAAGACGACGAACTGTACGGCAAGGTCATCAAGATGAAGTACAGTATACCCAATGACGATTTGCGCGGTCTCGGTCGACTGTTGACTGAAATCGACGAATACTATAATAAACTAATGAAAAAATACGAGTAGTACTTAGGAGGATAAGATGAGAATCATTTTAATTCTAGCACTTTTTATCGTCGGTTTGACAATTTTAGCGGGCGTTTATCTGATGAAGCGACGTGCTTTGGCAGACGCCGGCAAGTTAAAGCACTATTTGCGCGTCAACTTGGCGATTTACGTGCCGTTGATGTTAGTTGCAATTGGCATCTTTGTACCGGAAGTCGTGCACGCTGCTGTAGAGGGTACGGCGACGACTGGCGACAAGGGCATTGGTCTCATTGCCGCAGCGCTTTCCACCGGTTTGGCGACGATTGGCACCGGCTATGCAGTTGGCGCCGTCGGTTCATCGGCGCTGGGAGCGGTCAGCGAAGATCCTAAGATATTGGGGCGTACGCTCATCTTCGTCGGCTTGGCAGAAGGTATTGCCATTTACGGTTTGATTATTTCTATCTTGATTCTTGGACAACTGTAGTGAAGACGTTACTGATTACAGATAGCAATGACGCCAAGGTCGGACTGCGCTTGGCGGGTATTGACGCGGTCGTGGCGAGCGATTCAGAAGAGGCACTGGAGCTTTCCCGAAAGGCAATTCGCAATGACGAAATTGGACTCTTGTTAATTACCGATCGCTTGGCGTCACCGATTTACGACGAGATAATGGCGTTAAAGCTGACGGCTAGTGGGACGATGATTATGACGATTCCCGATCCGGGTAGCGATTTTCAAAATCGCATTGCACAGTACGTGCAAAAGTCAATTGGCATAAAATATTAGAGGCGCACAGGTTGGATAAATTATGAATAAAGAATATTTTAGACTAGACGGCGTAAACGGTCCGTTAATTGTCTTGTCCGGCGTCGAAGGTGCCGGCTATGGCGAAATTATACAGATTCGCGACGGCAACGGCAAACAGCGCACCGGCAAGGTCATTAAATTGGAAGGGGACAAGGTCGTCGCTCAGGTCTTTGAGGGGACTTCTGGACTGAGCACGGTCAACAGCGTGGTCAAATTTACCGGCAAGCCATTTGAAATAAAGCTGTCGCGACACATTTTGGGCAGAACCTTTAACGGCATTGGCGAACCGATTGACGGCGGTGGCATGGTCTTTTCCGACAAGACTTATAACATAAACGGTCGGGCGATGAATCCGATTGCCCGCAGGTATCCGCGCGATTTTATTCAGACAGGCATTTCGTCAATCGATACGCTGACGACGTTGATCAGAGGTCAGAAATTGCCGATTTTTTCGGGCAATGGTCTGCCGCACAACGAATTGGCGGCGCAGATTGTGCGCCAGGCGAAGATATCGGACGACGCCGACAAGCCCTTTGCCATCGTCTTTGCGGCAATCGGTGTCAAGCACGATGACGCGGCGTTTTTTAGGCGCTCTTTTGAATCGTCGGGCGTGTCGTCGCAGGTCGTCATGTTTCAGAATTTGGCAGATGATCCGATCGTCGAGCGCATTTCGATTCCGCGCTGCGCCTTGACGGCGGCGGAGTTTTTGGCGTTTGATGAGGGCTATCACGTGCTGGTCATTATGACTGATATCACCAGTTATTGTGAAGCGCTGCGCGAAATTTCCTCGGCGCGCGAAGAAGTGCCGTCGCGCAAGGGTTATCCCGGTTATTTATATTCTGATTTGGCATCGATATACGAGCGCGCTGGCACGATGGGCGACGCCAAGGGCACGATTACTTTTTTGCCTATTTTGACGATGCCAAACGACGATATTTCGCATCCGATTCCGGACTTGACGGGCTATATCACCGAGGGGCAAATTGTCTTGTCGCGCGATTTGGCAAACGACGGACTATATCCGCCGGTCAATGTCTTGCCCAGTTTGTCGCGCCTGATGAAAGATGGCATCGGTGAGGGCTATACCACAAAAGAACACCCGGCAGTCGCCAATCAAATCTTTTCACTCTATTCCAAAGTGCCGACGATTCGCGGTTTGGCGCAAATCATCGGCGAGAACGACCTGTCTGAAATCGACAAAAAGTACCTCGACTTTGGCAACGCCTTTGAAGAGAAATTTGTCACACAGGACAGCATGGACAATCGCACCATTGAAAGGAGCTTGGAAATTGCCTGGGATTTGATGTCGATGATTCCAAAGACTGAATTGACGCGTCTTGACGCCGAGACGATAGAAAAGTTTTATCGCGATTAGGAGTTTTTTGTCATGGCAATGAAGGTCGTCGCCTCAAAAGCTAATTTAATTAAGTCAAAGAATATGTTGGCGTTTTCAGAACGCGGTTTTGAGCTGCTCGACAAAAAGCGCAATGTATTGATTCGCGAAATGATGCTGCTGATCAACCGCGCCAAAAACGTCGAAGCCGATATCGACGCGCTGTTTAAAGAGGCGTATCGGGCGCTCGAATACGTCAATATTACGATGGGATCGGCGGCGGTGGCAGAGATTGCCTACGCGGTTCCGCCAGAGCGTTCCTTTGAAGTTAGAATGCGCGGCGTCATGGGCGTCGAGATTCCGGAGGTCGTCTACAAAGAAGAGGCGTATCGTCCGAGTTACGGTTTTTTCCGCTCTAATCCCTCGCTCGACACGGCGACGCAGGCGTTTAATCAGATTAAGTACTTGGTCTACGAGCTGGCGGAAATCGACAACGCCATATTTAAGCTGGCGACTGAAATCAACAAGACGCAAAAGCGCGCCAACTCGCTCGACAAGATTCAAATTCCCAAGTTTACCGAACAGGTCAAGCAGATTTCCGACGAGCTCGCCGAAAAAGAGCGCGAGGACTTTTTCCGCCTAAAGCGGGTGAAGAGTAAAAAGATAGACGGTTAATAATCTAGTTACTGAGAGCGACGACAAAGTCGATAATCTTCAGACTGCAGAAAATGTTTAAGTTCGAGGCGCAAGCAAAATGGCGGGGCGTAGCATATAAAGACATACGTGAGCATCGACATTTTGCGCAGCAACAAAGAAATTGGGGATTTGTCTACAGTCTGATGGTTAGTAGTTTAACAGCCTGTAACTATCAAACAGCGCTTTAAACTGCTTTAAATCTAAGAAATAGTGATTGTAAAAGTAGTTGTATGGGGTCGCGCGTTCGCCGTCGCCATCGGTTTGACCGACTTCGCCCGACGCCAATTGTTTGGCGCTAACGGGGTCGTAAATCACCCAAACGCCGTTTATTTTGGCTTCTACGGCGTAGAAGACGCGCCTGTCGATTTTGCCCATTGTGAGTCTGGCGGGAATGTCGCTGGCGCGCAAGAGCGCCGTCGTCAGCAGACACATCTCGAGCGGTGTGGCGGCCCTTTCGGTGACGACCTCAGTGGAGTTGCGCATCTGCTCCAGCGAGCTGAGCGTTAGGTTTTCCAGTTCAATATCATTTGTCGCGTAGTCAAAGATCGCCTTAGCCTTTAAATAGGCATTATTTTTTTGATAAGTTAGGTAGTTTGCCAGCGACAGCGCCTCGGTTTCGTTGGAGCGCACGTATTCCGATGGAATGAGGTGTTTTATTTCGGCGCTCGATAGATTGAGTGCACTGAACTTGAGTAAGGTGTCGTCTTCGCGCCCTTTGCGATTGCCCATGATAGTAATGTTGTGCTTTGCCAAGCCAAAGGGCGTAAAGATTTTGGCGTTAAATTGACCGTTTTCATCGATTATGATTTTAAATGTTTTCTTTTCTGCGCCCTTTTTCACGATGGCGTAGAGGTAGTCGTATTTTTCAACTTGTCTGATATTGCCCTGAAAACTTACGTAATTGGAGACTTCCATATTAGAGCTAATCGGCTCGATTAGGGTCATGCCGGCGTCAAACATCGCCGGGTATTCATAATAGTGCTCATCGCTACTCTCAATTGTCTGGCGGTTGAATTGCAATTTGTTGAGCATGTCGCCAAATACGCCGCGCACAAAACCGACGTCCGATCTTGCAGCACAGCTCCCCTCGAACACAAAAAACTGCTCGTTTTGCTCAAGTATGTAAATGTCGACGATCTGATTTTCGACGTCGCCTTTGTAAAAATAGCCCAAGTTTTGAAACGTCAGGTCGTCGCTGTTTAGAACAGATTGATGCGTAAAAGTTATTTTTTCGGCGTGCGTTTCGATTAGCGCCTGTTTGAGTTCTTTGATAAACTGCGCAATGCTGCGATTTTCAGTCGCGTAGGTCTTTATCGCCATCGAGTAGCTGTCGTATTCGTCGTCGATGCCAAAGCGCAAGTCGCTCAGTTCTTGCCAACCATAGGGTACGGCAAATGTCATGTCGTAGCGTTCGATGTAGCGCGTATTGTATTCGACGCCGTCGACGTAGTATTTTTTGGCGTTGTCGCGCTTGCTTAATTTTAGGGTGTTGTCGACGCGCTGATAAGTCATATCAAATGATTCGGCGACAAACTTTGCCGGTATATAAGTCAAGTCGTCAATGATTACGGGCGCTTGCTTTAATTGATAGCTGTAGCCGTTGCGCGTTGCGACGACGTCGTCAATCGCCAATTTGACTTGCATGTTGTAGTTATAGGCAGTGACTTGCCTAGTCTCCGGATACCAGGTCACCGTGGCGCCGAGTCGTTCAAAAAAGGCGCGCATCGGCAACATCACGACGTCGTTAATCAGTCGCGCCGGCGCATCTAGATTGACGGATGCCTCGTCGACGACGAGTTTAAATCCGCGCGATGTATTTGCTTGTTCTGCCAGCGGCAGTTGAACTGTTAAAAGGCAACAAATCAGTGCGAAGATCGCGAATCGCTTGTTCATAAAATCTCCTTTAAATCAGAGTGTCGGCATACTTACATATTAACTGATTGCGGGCTGATTGAAAAACTTTTTTAGCAATATTAATAATAATTAATCTTTTGTGGCGGATTTTCTAACGATTGCAAAATCCGACGCATTCCACTTGTTGTAATGCCCAAAACTTTATGTTATGATGTTATCGTATAAACAAGCGAATCTGCGCATTTTAACCTTATAACCTTAGATTATCTCGCCATTGCACTAGGTCAATTCTTAGAATTTCTGTGTTCAGAGGAATGGACTCTCGTCGTTCTCTTACTTCTTTGAAAAAACGGGACAATTAATTGAATGCGGCGGCGAATAAATCAAATCTTACCTTGCCATATTGGAGGCTCAAATGAATCAAAAAGCACTCAATGCTTTGAAACTCACGGAACTGAGAGAAATTGCAAAACACGCCGGCGTAAAGTCGATTGTAAAATACCGCAAGGCGGAATTAATAGAAAAGCTATTGGCGCTTCACGAAGAAGATATGAAAAAGCATACGGCTATCGTTCAAAAGCCGGGCGAATTCGATCCGAAGCTGGAAGCGTATGGCGACCTCGATGAGGCGAAAAAGGAAAAAGCTGATTTTAAGGACAAAGACAACGACGAAGTCGAAGGCGTGCTCGATTTAATTGAACAGGGCTTTGGCTTTTTGCGCTTTAAAAACTTTTTGTCGAGCGACGCCGACGTTTACGTTTCGCCGTCGCAAATTCGCAAGTTCAATTTAAAGACCGGTGACAAGGTTCACGGCGTCGCGCGCAAGCCCAAGAAGGGCGAAAAATTTCGCGCCCTCTTATACGTCAAGAGCGTCAACGGCTTAAAGCCGGTCGCCGCCAAGCACAGGGTGAGCTTTGACGACTTGACGCCGATGTATCCCAATCAACAGATTAAGCTCGAAGTCGGTCGCGACGATATCGCCACCCGCTTAATCGACTTAATCGCCCCAGTCGGCAAGGGTCAGCGCGGTCTGATCGTCGCGCCGCCAAAGGCGGGCAAGACGATTCTATTGCAAAAGATTGCCAAGAGCATACGCAAAAAATATCGCGATATAGAATTGATTGTATTATTAATTGACGAACGCCCCGAGGAAGTAACCGAAATGCGCCGTTTAATCGACGCCGACGTCATTTTTTCGACCTTTGATGAATTGCCCTCGCACCACGTAAAAGTCGCTGAGATGGTGATAGAGCGCGCCAAGGGACTAGTTGAAATGGGCAAGGACGTCGTCATTTTGTTGGATTCGATTACGCGTTTGGCGCGCGCCTATAATTTGACGATTTCGAGCAGCGGCAGAACGCTGTCGGGCGGTCTCGATCCGGCGGCGCTGTACAAGCCAAAGCGCTTTTTGGGCGCGGCGCGCAATATCGAGGGCGGCGGCAGCTTGACGATTTTGGCAACCGCCTTAATCGAAACCGGCAGCCGTATGGACGACGTCATATTTGAGGAATTTAAGGGCACTGGCAATATGGAGTTACAGCTCTCCAGACAGCTGTCCGAAAAGCGCGTCTTCCCGGCGATCGACATCAACAAATCCGGTACCAGACGCGAGGAATTGTTGCTCGGCAGTTCGGAAATGGACGTCATTTGGAAGATTCGGCGCGCGCTCAGCCGTTCGACGGCAACTGAAGTGACGGAGACGATTATATCGGAATTGCAAAAGACCGAGTCAAACAAGAGCTTTATCGACCATATGAAAAAACGTACGCTATAGAAAGCTAACAGATTTTACTTGAAATCGCAGTTGAATTGTGCTATAATCAAGTGGTTTTAGTGAAACGATTATATTTGATTTTATATAGGAAGAGGTGAGTATAGTGAAAAAGGACATTCATCCTAAATACGAAACGGTCAACGTGCACTGCGCATGTGGCAACACTTTCGAGACTAAATCGACTAAAAAAGACATTCGCGTAGAAATTTGTTCAGAGTGCCATCCGTTCTTTACCGGTACGGTTAAGCAGGTAGAGCGCGGCGGTCGCGCAGAACGCTTTAAAGCGAAATATAACATGAAGTAATCAATGTGGATTAGGGCTTGGAGGAAAAGTGCTAATCCTTTTTATTTATATGAGAATATGGAGAATAGATGAAGAGTAACAATAAATACTGCAATATCGGCGGTCAGGCGCTCATTGAGGGCGTCATGATGAAAAATGGCCGCGCCATCGCCATGTCGGTGCGCACGCCGCAGGGCGATATTGAGACCAGCATTACTGAGACCGGTCGCGCTTTTGAGGGGGCGTTTTTTAAGCTGCCCTTGATTCGCGGCGTCGTCGAATTGATCAAGGCGATGATTATCGGCGTCAAAGCGCTGACTTATTCTGCCGAATTCTACATGGAAGAGGACGAAGAACCTTCAAAATTTGAACAGTGGGTCAAGGCCAAATTTGGCGATAAGGCAGACGGCATTTTAATAGGCTTTTCGATTCTGACCGCATTTGGCATGGCATTTTTGATGTTTGGCGTATTGCCGGCGTTTTTAGCCGGTTTGTTGCGCAATTACCTGACTTCGCCAATTTGGTTATCGCTCATCGAAGGCGTGATTAAGGTCGCCTTGTTTGTCGGCTATATCGTCGTCATTTCGCAATTGCGCGACATCAAGCGGGTATTTGAATACCACGGCGCCGAACACAAGACGATTCACTGCTATGAGGCGGGTAAGCCGCTGACGCCGGAAAACGCGACGACGTTTACGCGCATTCACCCGCGCTGTGGCACTAGCTTTTTACTGTTCGTCTTGACGATTAGCATTATCGTATTCTCCTTTGTAACCTGGTCTTCAATTGCGAGCAGAGTTATTATGAAAATAGTTTTAATGCCGCTGATTGCCGGCATATCTTATGAAGTTTTAAAGTTGTCGGCGAAGTACGACAATCCGATATTAAACGCCTTTAGCCAACCGGGGTTGTGGATGCAGCGCCTTACCACGCGCGAACCCAATCTCAGGCAATTGGCAGTGGCGATAGCGGCGATGGAAGCGGCGATTGAAGCCGGCGGCGAACCGACTTGTCCACTTTAGACGCGTTTCGCAGGCAACTGATAGCCGACTTGAGCGCGCGCTCTGAGACGGCGCGCTTAGATGTCGACTTACTGCTCTCATATGCACTCGACTTGAGCGATGTGCAGCTAATTACAGAGCGTTATCGCGAGCTCTCCGAGGTGCAGGTGGCGCGTTGTCGGGCGCTCTTTAAACGACGTTTAGAGGGCGAGCCGATTGCCTATATCACAGGGCAAAAAGCATTTATGGATTTGACTTTTTTGGTCGATCGGTCAGTTTTGATTCCGCGCCCCGACACTGAGATTTTAGTCGAGCTGTTGCGCGACTGGATTGCCGGTAGAGCGCTGCGCGGTCTCGACGTCGGCACCGGCAGCGGCGCGATTGCCGTGTCGCTTTTACACTGCGCCGGCGACCTCGAAATGACGGCTTGCGATATTTCCGAAGCGGCGCTTGACATCGCCGCCCAAAACGCTCAGCGCAGTGGCGTAGCGCGCCGTTTAAAACTGGTGCAGTCCGATCTGTTGGCTCAGATCGAGGGGCAATTTGACTTTATCGTCAGCAATCCGCCCTATATCGCGCGACCACAGATTGCAGAGCTGGAGCGCAATGTAAGGGATTTTGAGCCACTTCTGGCATTGGACGGCGGCGTCGACGGCTTGGATTATTATCGCGCGATTACGGCGCAGGCGGTGCGGCACTTGGTGCCGTCCGGCAAATTGTATTATGAAATTGGCTATGATCAGCGCGCAGCTGTTTGCAATATATTAAAATCAGCGGGCTTTAAAGACGTCGGCAGCGCAGTCGACCTGGCGGGGCGAGATCGAGTGGTCTATGGAACAAAGGAGTAAAATGTGATCGATAAATTAGCAGTTTTAGAAGAAAAATACATCGACTTGGAATTTAAAATTGCCGACCCGGCAGTGATTAGCGATCAGACTGAATGGCAAAAACTGATGAAAGAACACGCCGATTTGGCGCCGATTATCAATAAATTTAGAGCCTATAAAGACGTCTTGACGGCACTTGAAGAAGCTAAGGAAATTCTGCAAGAGGCGGACGACGACGAATTAAAAGACTTGGCTAAAACCGAAATAAAAGAAAACGAAAGCGCCAAAGAGCAGATCGAGGGCGAGCTGACTTTACTGTTGTTGCCCAAAGACCCGAATGACGACAAGAACGTCGTCGTCGAGATAAGAGCTGGCGCCGGCGGCGACGAAGCCGGTTTATTTGCGGCTGAATTACAGCGCCTCTACATGCGCTATGCCGAGCGCAGGCGCTGGAAGGTCGAGCCGATGTCGACCTCTGATAACGGCATTGGCGGCATTAAAGAAGCCGTCTTTATGATCAACGGCAAGGGCGCCTATTCGCGCTTGAAATTTGAAAGCGGCATACATCGCGTGCAGCGCGTGCCGGCAACTGAATCGCAAGGGCGCGTGCACACTTCGACGGCGACCGTCGCCGTCTTGCCGGAAGTCGATGACGTCGAGGTCGTCGTCAATCAAAACGACTTGCGCATCGACGTGTTTAGGTCGTCTGGCAACGGCGGGCAGTCAGTCAACACGACTGACTCGGCGGTGCGCATTACGCACTTGCCAACCGGTTTGGTCGTCACTTGTCAGGACGGCAAATCGCAGCTCTCCAATAAGGAAAAGGCGCTGCAGGTTTTAAAGTCGCGCCTTTACGACATGGAACTGGCAAAGCAACAGTCGGAAATTTCGGAAGAGCGCAAGTCGCAGGTCGGCACCGGTGACCGCAGCGGTAAAATTAGAACGTATAACTTCCCGCAGGGCAGAATTACCGACCACCGCATTCCGATTACACTCTACAAGCTGTCCGCGTTTATGGACGGTGAAATCGATGAGATTATCGATGCCTTAAGCAATCAGCGACAGGCGGAGCTGCTCGCTGAACAATAATTGGGGCAAAATATGAGGCTGCTACGATGCCTATGTCATCTGTAGCAGCCTTTTTTATTAAATGAGCTCTTAGACTGTAATTCTTTGTCATGTCGAGCGAGGTCGAGAGAACTCGCATTTTATCGCAATTGGAACGCTCCTGGTGCTGATGTCGTTCCGCATTATTTGGGTTCACTAGGACAACCTGCCTACGGCAGAACGTCTACGTGAAAAACAATGCTCCACCGCGCATCCTTGTCGCCGATATACCCTAATGCCAGTGATAACAGCGCCGCTGCAATTGCCGAATAGAGCCATGGCCTTTGCGTCGGCAGCGGACAGGCGCCGCCCCTTAGAGCGGCTTCTACGCGTTGAAAGATAATGTACCCGCCGACGATTAAGCTGTAACCGAAAGCGATGTTAGAAATCGTTTTTAACGATAACATCTTCATTGTTTTCATCCTCGTCTCTTCATTAGTTTTTAGCCTTTAACAAAGGCGTAATGTAGCGTTGCTCGATTGTTTCGATGGGCAACGGTCTGTCGTAAAAATAGCCCTGAGCATACGTGCAATTTTTGTCGTAAATATAAGTAGCTTCGCTCTTGGTTTCGACGCCTTCTGCCAATGCGTTGAGTCCGATTTCCTGACACATTGCGATAATGGCGTTGACGATTGCCGTGGAGTGCAAATCTCTGCCGATGTTATTGATAAACGAACGATCGATTTTAACGGTTTCAATCGGCAACTTAAACAAGTAATTCATCGACGAATAGCCAATGCCAAAGTCGTCTAGTGCAAAGGTGATGCCGAGTTCGTTCAGCTTTTTCATTTTGCTAATCGTTTCGCTGGTGCGATTTAAAATAACTCTTTCGGTCAATTCGATTTGCAGTGCGCTTCCCGGTAAATTGTATTTTTCGAGTAGCGATTTAACATATGGCGTAAAGCCAGAAGTTTCAAACGTTATCGCTGAAATGTTGACGGATAGCTTAATCTTGCTCTGCCACTCAGACAACTGCTTGCAGACGTTTTCCAATACCCAATAGTCGATTGACTTGATGTAGCCGGACTTTTCGGCGATAGTGATAAACAGCTCTGTGGAAACTTTGCCGAGATCTTTGTTTTCCCAGCGAATCAATGCCTCGGCGCTCGTGATGGCATAATTTTTAATGGTGAATACCGGTTGGTATACCAAGTGGAATTCATCGTTTTCAATCGCTTTAAAGAGCTTTTCTTCGATGTCGGCATGCGCTTTGTCGAGCTCGTGCGTATCTTTATTATACCACTGCCAAGAGCTGACCGGGTCATTTTTTGACAATAAATTGGCGTGAGTGACCTGGTTGATTAAGTGGCTCGCCTTTATTTCGTTCGTCTTAAATTGTACCATACCGGCGCTAAAGCGCAATATGATGTGTTTGCCTTTGACTTCATAGGGGTCGCTTAAACTATCCAATAATAGGTGTACGCGCTTTTCTGCTTTTTCAATTGAAACGTCGGACGCGATTAAGAAAAATTCATCGCCGCGCCCTTTGAAGACTGCGCAGTTATCAGAGGCGTAATTGAGCATTCTTCGCGCAGTTGTCTTTAAAATTTCATCGCCGATAGTCATGCCGTAGACTTCGTTGACCTTTGTAAATTTATCAATTGATATCAGTACCAGAACGTTTTCGACGTTGTCGTTTTCCGCTTCAGGCGAATTGATCTTTTGCATGAGAACGTTGGAGTTGGGCAGTCCCGTCAAGGGATCATAGAATGTCAATTGATTTATTTTTTTCATCAGAACATTAAAGTTTTGGGCGACGACGCCAATCTCGTCTTTTGTATAAGGTGTAGCCCTGACATTGAGGTTGCCGTTGGCTGCCCGAATAAAGTTTTCCGATAAATCGGTTAGCGGATTGGCGATGCGCTTGGCGATAATCATCGCGAAGAGCAAACCGAATAGCGATATAATAAAGAACATAATCGTAAAGTTGTTTTTTATATCGCTGATGTTTTTAAAGATGACATTTCTATCAAAAGCGTAGTAGACGTTCCAGTTGGTATTCTCGATGCTACAATAGGAAGCGATAATGGTGTGTGCGTTTTTTTGATAGACGCCGTAGCCATAATTATTTTGTAAACTTTCTTCAAAGAATTCAGATAGACCGCTGAAATCGTCGCCTGTCAACGTCGAGTCGTAAGAGAGCATGCTGAGGTCGTGCGAAGAAATCACATGATTGTAGTTTTGGTGCGAAATAATGCGCCCGGACCGGTTTGCAATATAGGCGTAACAGGTTTCGTAGTCCATGTATGTACTGAGCATCTGAGATAGTTTTTCGGCGTCGAGAAAGCCCACTAAGACGCCAAATTTATCCTCGCCCCTTTGGATTGGTACTGAAAGTGAAATCAACTGGCGCTTCGTCTCTTCGTCGAAGGTGCTGGCACTGATAAAGCGCTCACCCTTCGTAGCGTGATGATAAGGCAGATAAGAAGCGTCGTAGATTTTTCCGGTAACTGCGTCTTTGCCATTGGCGTCGATAAATTGTATTTTAATGAAATGTGGCAGTGTGCCCATGTTGATTAATTCATCTAAACTGACGACGTCGAGCGACGTGTCTTTTATAGATAAACCCGCCATTTCCAAAAAGTCAAAATGGGACTCCATGTGCGCAGATATTAGTTTAGCGGAGTCAGTTGCAATTTGAATAAGCGACGATTGCATGACTTCATTCATTTCAGTTTTTAATTTTCTGGACATGTAAAAGAATTGGATCATCGCAATGGCGACGATAACACTAAATACCAGAAGGAGAATTTTAATTTTAATTCCTACTTTGCGCATATTAAATCCTTTAAAACAGAACAGTAAACACGGGGTGCGCGAGTCTTTACACACCCTTCTGCACAATACGTTATCGACAAAAAAATGTATGGCTAAAGTTTTGTTAATAATTTATAAAAACTTTATATTGGCAAGCGGATATTAAAATATTACATTTTTTAAAAAAATATATATTTGTTTCTGCTTTATACCGACTGGTGGTATACTATAGCTAGAATAAAATGAATAACGGGAGAGGATATATGAGGTATTATGGCGATGTTTATCGACCGCCCAGTGAGGCGCGAAGTTTAATATTACAGGTGACTTATGGCTGTGCGCACAACGCGTGTACGTTTTGTGATATGTACAAAAATAAGCGATTTGCCAAAAGGCCGGAAACTGAGGTCTTTGAAGATATCATTAATTATCAGCACAAGTCGTATGTCGACCGCGTATTTTTGGCGGACGGCAATGCGCTCTGTTTGGATACCGACTATTTACAGATGGTATTGGACAGCTTTCGCGATAATTACGATCGATTGGAGCGCGTCGCCATTTATGCGACGGCAAAAGATGTAAAAGACAAATCGGTTGAAGATTTAATTCGCCTGCGCGAACACGGTTTGAAACAGGTTTACATAGGTATTGAAACCGGTTCTGACAAAGTTTTAAAATTGGTCAACAAGGGTTGTACGGCGGCAGATGTCATAGAGGCCGGTCAAAAGTTGAAGCGCGCCGGCATTAAAAATTCGGCGATTATCATTTTGGGCATCGGTGGCGTCGCCAATAGCAGGGAGCACGCCATTGAATCGGCGAGGGTGCTCAATCAAATCAATCCGGAATACCTCGCCTTGATGACGTTGATGATCAGACCGGGAACGCCGCTCCAAAAACAAGTCGACAACGGCAGCTTTGAACTGTTGTCGCCTTTACAAATTATCGAAGAAGCGCAGCTCATCTTGCAAAATTTGGAGCTGGACGGCACGCTCTTTAGAGCCAATCACAATTCCAATTACGTGCAGTTGCGCGGCGTGCTCAATCGAGATAAAGAGAGGTTACTATTGGAGATTGACGATTTGCGCCAGCGCCTATCGAACGAGGACTTGGCGCGGCGCTATCGTTCTTATTAATTGAAACGAGAGCTGAGAGGGGGGCACTATGAAGAAAATTTTAATGTTCTTATTGGCGTTAGTAATAACAGTTTCTATGACGGCTTGTTCGACTTCCGATAAATCGGACGGCGGGCAAACCGCTGCGCCAACGACGACGCAACAACAAGAGACTACACGAGTAACGGAAGCCTCTGTCGCCCAATCTGAAACGACGGCAGCGCAGAGCGACGCAGAGGCGACTACCGAGGAGACAACAGAGACGACTACAGAGGCGGTTGCCGAGGAAACGAGCAGTGCGCAAGCGCCTGCCGAAGACGATATGTCATCGTTTTGCGTACCCGGTTATGAACTGGGTGAAATACCGGCGATACCGTTGATTGAAGTGCCTACTATTCCGGATTACAGCGATGAGCAAAAGCAATTACTCGACGCCATAGAGGCGACTTTTGCGGAAATTCCGGGCGTATCGGTCAAACCTGCCAGCTGCGATGGCGACGGCTTAGTTTACGTCAGCGATTTTATTGTGGCGAATGATGATGTAACTGTAAGCGGAAACGACGATATCAGCAGTGTTATTGACAGCGCCGGCTCAGGCGTGCTGAACAGCGATTCGCTAACGGCGGTGGTAAACCAAGACGGTTCCGGCGTTCTAGAGAAAGACGGCGTTTCAGTTGTCGTCATGCCCGATGGCAGCGGCGTTATCGAAGACGAAAACAAAGATGTGATGTTGACGCGAAATTTTGACGGCAGCGGCTCGTACAGCAAGGGAGAAGTTTCGATTACGGTCATAGACGAACGGCAGGGGACTTACAGCAACGACGCCTACACGCTGGTCTATCTAGACGAAAAAAACGCGCAGTATACCGACGATAAAATGTCGATTATCATCACTGATGGCAATGCGCTTATCGTAAATGAAGAAAATGCGACTACCGTACCGGCAAAACCACTGGCTAAAGTGCCGTTAATCGGACCACTGCCGACACTCGATAAACTGGAGCGACCAAATGTCTGCGGACTGCGCGTCGTGTTTGACGATTCGATTTTATTCGACTTTGACAAGTACGACCTTAGACCGGAGGGCGAGCTGGCGATTCAAAAAATTGTCAGCGCAATTGACGAATTGGATATCAGCGCACTGGAAATTCACGGGCATACCGATTCCAAGAGCGATCACGCCTACAATCTAACGCTATCTGAAAATCGCGCTAACGCCGTCGGTCAATACATGGAAAAGCTTGGCGTAAAAGCCGATTTGAAGACGATCGGCTTTGGCGAAGACAAACCGATTGCGCCGAATCAGAATGCGGATGGATCGGATAATCCGTCGGGGCGACAAGCCAACCGCCGCGTTGAGATTTTTATTCCATATAATTAATTTCTATAAGTGACGTGTCATGGTGCGTGGTACCAGTGCCAAGCGTCGTTCTAAGGGGCTATGACACTAAGTTTTCTTAGTGTTGCAGTCCTTTTGTTTATTCGTTGTAACTGTTCAGTCGAAATGCTAACGCTTTGTCATCTCGACCGAAACGCCAGTGAAGTGGAGAGATCTCGAATTTAAAAACCGAGATTTCTCGATTTTAGCCAAGGGGGATGACGGTGCAAAAGATAAACGATTTTGTTCAAAGGGTAGCTGTTGCAATAGCCGATACGACGATGTGTAATGTGACGATAACGGATAGGCTGCAAGTGCGCATTGCCGGCACCGGCCCCTATGAAAAACGGATAGGTGAAAAGGTACCGCTTGGATCGGCGTTTTACGAAGCTAGAGCGCATAAAAAGACCATTGTCGTCGAGACGCCGACAGCTGACGAGATTTGTTCAAACTGTAAAGGCAGGGAGAACTGTATAGAAGAATACGAAATATGTACACCGATTTTAAAGGGCGAAAGGGTTATGGGAATCATTGGTATTTTTGCCAATGATACTGCCCAAAAGCAATATATAAAGAGCAGAAGAGACGCTTTTCAGAGCTATGTCGAGAACATGTCAAAGCTACTGTCTTCGTACATATTGGCTGAAGAATTGTTGTTTGAAAACAGGATGAAAAAGTACGAGCTGGAGACGATATTGGAATCGACTGACTACGCTGTGTTCTGTCTGGATCACAATGGTGTGATTCGTCATTTGAATTCAAAGACGAAGAAATTGTTTAAGTTAAATTGTGAGGAATCAACATGCATTGGCGTATTTGTAGAAGAGGCCTTTGGAAAGTGCGATTTATTTCGCCGCGCCGTTTTTAGTAAAGAGGAGTTAGTCGATGTCGTCGATGTCGTCGAGACGCTTAAAGGTGAGTTGATTACGATATCGGCAACGGTCAATCGCATAATTGAGAATATGGAAACGGCGATACTGGTCATTACGGCGATGGATGCAAAGGCGCTTCAAAAAACCGCATTTCGCCAGCGTGAAAGCGTTATGGATACATCGTTTGACACTTTGATTGGGCAGAGCGAATTGATGCGCAAAGTGATCGGCAAGGCGCAAATAGCGGCGGCGTACGATTCGACAATTTTGATAACAGGTGAAAGTGGTACCGGAAAAGAGTTGTTTGCTAGGGCAATCCATCGCGAGAGTCCGCGTTTGGGTGCGCCCTTTATCAGTATAAATTGTAGTGCGATACCGGAGAGCTTATTGGAAAGTGAACTGTTTGGCTACGAAGCGGGCGCCTTTACGGGCGCCAGTGTAAAGGGCAAAATGGGTAAAATGGAACTGGCGAATAACGGCACCTTGTTCTTGGATGAAATAGGCGATATGCCGTTGTTCTTACAGGCGAAACTGCTGCGCGTCTTGCAAGATCGGCGCATTATGAAAATCGGCGGTACGGAATACATCGACTTGGATGTTCGCATTATTGCGGCGACCAATCAAGATTTGGAAGCGCTAATCGTTAAGCAGGAGTTTCGCGAAGATTTGTATTACAGATTAAACGTCATTCCCTTAGCGTTGCCATCTTTGCGCGAGAGGCGTTCTGACATTCCTGAAATCGCCGAGTACTTTTTGACTTTCTTTAAAGAAAAATTCGCTAAAAAGAACCTGCAGTTTTCAGATGAAGCAATTACTGTTTTGAAGCGACACGACTGGAAAGGCAATGTTAGAGAGCTGCAAAATGTCATTGAATACCTCGTCAGTTTTTCTGACGGACCGGTTATTGAGGCGCAAGAAGTCATCTCTCGCATTGCAAAAGTGCGAAAAAAAATGACTAGCTTAGAGGATCAAGTAAAGCAATACGAGAAACAAATTATTGAAGATTTACTTGCAGTTTATGGCGACGACGCCACCGGAAAGGCGCGCGTCGCCACAGAGCTGGGGATTAGCATGGCGACATTGTATAGAAAAATTGCGCATTGATATCAAAAATGATAATGCATTATCAAAATTGAGAAAAAGGCCTATTAAAAAGTGCCGGACGAATATTAGATATGCCCTAAAAGACGCAAAATCGGGGCATATTTTTTTTAGTTTAAAACATGGCATGATATTTGCTTTTTAAATTAAAACATAGCATAAGTAGCAACGTAACTATTTAATCACAAGATGCGGCTTCGCATCAGCTCGGTTGAATAGTTGCTGGCGCTATTATATTTGCGTAAAACAAAGCTGGCAATTATATTGTTAATTGAGGTGAAAGATAGCATGTTGACACTTATTGAGAAATTAGTAGCTGTCGTCAAAGAAGATTCCAGTGAGGCTTTGGGGTGCACCGAGCCGGTTGCGGTGGCGTTTGCCGGCAATGTAGCTGGACGACATATTGATGATAAGACAAAAATTCAAAAAATTGTATTGCTGACCAGTAAGAGCGTCTACAAAAATGGAAAATCGGTTAAAATACCTAACACGGGTGCTATCGGTTTGGATTTAGCTGCCGCTGTCGGCGTTTTGGCAGATCAGAGCAAAGAACCCTTTTTGGTCTTTTCTAAAGTCGATCGAGCGATTACGAGCACGGCGCAAGAAATGATTGAACAAGGTAAAGTGTCGAGCGGATTCGTTTCAGAGAGTCCCGACGTCTACGTCAAGCTTAGCGTGATTACAGAAACCGACGAAGTCGAGGTGGTGGTGGCGCATGCGCATACGCATTTGCAAAGTGTTGTCAAAAATGGCAGTGTAATCTACGAAGATTCCTACGGATTGGATAAGGCAGATGACGGCTTTGATATGAAGGCGTTATCTTTTGCCAAATTAAAAGAAATTATAGACAGTGCGCCTGCTGAATTACTGATGTTTACTTTGGCGGGCGTAGATGTCAATCAAAAAGCGGCGCGTGAGGGTCTGCGCGGTTACGGCTCCAAGTTGGCTAAAACGTTAGATGATTTAAAGCAAAGGGGAATTCTATCAGATAATTTTATAACTAAAGCTAGAATTCAAACTGCGGCAGCTGCCGATATGAGAATGGGTGGAGGCGAATGCCCAATAATGACCAGTGGTGGCAGTGGCAATCAGGGCATTGGCGTTATTTTACCGATTGCGCTCGTCGCTGAAGAAGAGGGTTGTTCGCGCGAAAAGTTGGCGAGAGCGCTATTTTTTGGGCACTGCATTAATCGCTATGTAAAAGAGCATGCCGGAAAACTGTCTGGTATTTGCGGTTGCGCAATTGGCTCCGGTATTGGCGCCAGCGCTGGCATTGCCTATTTGTTGGGCGGCGACGACGAACAAATTGCCGGCGCTTGTACAAACATTTATGCAAATCTAACCGGTATAGTTTGTGACGGCGCCAAGGAAAGCTGCTCACTTAAGCTATCGACTAGTGCCGAGGAGTCGATTATAGCAGCTTATATTGCCGTATCCGGTACAATTTCCAAGCCGAATGTCGGTATTATAGGAGATACCATCGAGCAGACGATTTCAAATATTGGCAAGCTATCGCACGGTGCATTTACCAAAGTAGATGATATGATGTTGGAATTAATTGATCGCTAAGTAACGCCTATTTGGTCAAAGAGGGGGTTGATAGTTGAACGACGGATGATGTATTGATTCTTGTGGATTAAACATTGTATTGTATTACTGAAAGGGGATAACATGAAAAAGAGAAATAGTATTTTGGCACTATTAGTAGTAACAGCTTTAATTATGGCAATGGTTATGGGATGTTCGAGCAACGATGCGGGCGATGGTGGCGCAGCTAAAAGCGATGCTGAAAAGCCGGTTTTAGAAAGTGGATTACCAGAGCAAATGGCTTGGAGTACCTTTGGCGTCGGCAGTTCAACTTATGTTCAGTCGGCAGGTATCGCCGATGCCTTGACGACGAAGTTTGGCACTAAAGTCAGAATATTACCCTCTGATACTAGCGTCGGTAGAATTCAGGGTATTGTCAACGATGAAGTCGATTACACAATTACTGCTGATGGTGCCTATTTTGCATCATATGGTCTCTATGATTTCGCCACGCCCGATTTAGGACCGAAGAAGATTATTAGAACGCTGTTGGCTCGACCGGGCTCAGCTACCGCCGTCACGACGAAGAAGAGCGGCATTACGACGCCGAGCGATTTTAAAGGCAAGCGGCTCGCTTGGATTCCCGGTGCGACGTCGGTAAATATTAAAGCGGTTGCCTGCCTCGCCTTTGCCGATTTGACACTTGATGACATCACGCTGGTAACTGCACCAAGTTATAAAGCTTCAGTTGACTTGCTTAAAAATGGTGAAGCAGACTGGATGATTGGACAGGTAACGGCATCGTATTGGCACGAGTTTGAAAGCATGGGCTTGGGGGTTAAATTTATTGAATTCCCGGCTACAGATACAGCTGGTTGGGAGAGATTCCAAAAGGTTACGCCTTGGATTTATCCGGACAAAGAAGAAAAGGGCGTAGGATTTGATACGCCGATTGAAATTCCGCACTACGTCAACCCGCTATTCGTTACGACTTCAAATAAATCTGTTGATGAAGTTTACAGTTTAACTAAGGCGATTGATGAAACTTACGACATGTACAAAGACATCGATCCGTTAATGCCGGGTTGGAGAATTGATTTAGCGTCTAACGTACCCGTTCAGTGCCCGTATCACGAAGGCGCCATTAAATACTTTAAGGAAAAGGGGCTTTGGACAGAAGAACACGAAAAGTGGAACAACGACTACATTGCAGAATTGGACAAAGTTTCAAAAGCGTGGGAAACGTTTAAAGAAAAGGCTGTAGCGGATAAAATGCCCGAAAATGAAATGCACGATGCTTGGATCGTCGTTTTAGAGGAGACATTAGGAAGAAAATTCCCCGCTAATTACGACAAATAGCAACGACATAACAGAGGGGGGTTCCCCTCTGTTACCCATAGTGCTTACGCTCGGTCGTGAGTGTTCTGGGAAAAACAACTGCTTTGGAGGAAAAAAGTTGTGAGTAAGAATAACAGATTTTGGAAAACAGTAACAGCCCTTTTCCCAATAATCACTTTGCTTATGAGTATAAATCAAATATTCAACTTAAAGCTATTTGGTTTTTTACCGATGTTGAACGAGTACTTATATTACTTGCTAGCGCTCAATTTATCGTTGGTGTTTATACATTTTCCGGCAATTAAATCGGACCAGTCAGAACGTGTAAAATGGTATGATTTAGTTTTATTTGTCCTTACGATTGTGATTAATGTCTATTTTGCGTTTAACGCCGAAAAGATGATTTTAAAGGCGTGGGAACAGTACGCGCCGGCACTGCCAACCGTTTTTAGCTTAATAGAATGGGGTGTTGTCATCGAGGCGGTACGTCGTACCAATGGTAAAGTATTAGCTGGATTCTGTACGGTTTTTTCTTTCTATCCACTATTTGCCGACAAGATGCCTTCTTTTTTAGCTGGTCAGTCATATCAGTTTTTATCGACTTCAAAGATGCACATTTTGGGAATTAATAGTATTTTAGGTATTCCGTTACAAGTTGTCGGCACGCTTTTAATCGGCTTTATGCTATTTGGCGTCGTCTTGCAGTATTCTGGCGGCGGCAAGTTTTTCATGGACTTTTCGACGGCGACATTTGGTCACGTGCGGGGCGGTCCGGCAAAAGTCGCAGTCATTGCCAGCTCTCTATTTGGCAGCCTTAGCGGCAGTGCGATATCGAATGTTATCACATCTGGCTCGGTGACGATACCGGCGATGAAAAAAACTGGCTACAAGGATTACTATGCGGCAGCCATTGAAGCTTGCGCTTCGACCGGCGGCAATATCATGCCACCGGTAATGGGCGCAGCGGCATTTGTCATGGCGTCGTTTTTAGCTGTCGATTATTACGTCATTGTCTTAGCGGCGATTATACCGGCTTTGCTCTATTATATCGGTCTGTTCTTTCAAGTCGACGCCTATGCGCTTAAACACAATTTAAAAGGCATGCCGAAAGAACAATTACCAGAGCTAAAGACGGTGTTCAAAGAAGGCTGGTTCTACGTCTTTAGCTTCGCAGTGATGTTTTATTATATTTTTTCAGTTAGGATGGAATCTAAGGCGCCATTTGTGGCGAGTCTATCGTTAATCATTATCGCCATGTTTAAAAAGGACACGCGTTTTACACTTAAAAAGTTTTTTGATATGTGTCGCGATTTTGGTAAATTGATGAGTTCGATCATTTCTATATTGACCGCAGTTGGCTTAATCGTTGGCGGGTTGATGATAACGGGCGTCGCCTTGTCTTTCTCAAGAGAATTGGTGCACGCCGTTTCCGGAGTGTTCCCGCTATTAATTGTCGGTGCCATCACCAGTTTTATCTTGGGCTTTGGTTTGACGAGTACGGCGGTTTACATTTTGCTCAGTATTGTCTTGGCACCGGCATTGCTTAAACTGGGGATTGCGCCAATATCGGCACATTTTTTCATACTCTATTGGGGCATCTTGTCGTTTATTACGCCGCCGGTTGCGATGGCGTCTTACGCTGCGGCGGGCATAGCGGAGTCCGATCCGACGAAGACCGGCATAACGGGCATGCGGTTGGGCTTTGCTTCCTATATTGTTCCCTTTGCGTTTGTCTATAATCCGGCGCTATTGGCTTATGGCAGCATTCCCGACATTATTTGGAGTTTTGTGATGGCGGTTTCGGGCATCTTTTTCCTAGCTAATAGTTTTGAGGGCTATATGCCGAGGGCGGGAAGATTGAATATACTCGTAAGAGTTATCTTTATCATTGCGGGACTGCTACTTTTATTCCCCTATAAAATTGTCAACATCGCCGCTTTGGCAGTTGCAGTAGTGACGTTTTTTATCTACACGAGGACTCAGAAAGTGAAAATTGCTTAAAAATCTGGAGGTGTGGTAATGCGAAGCGAAAATAAAAGAGAATTACTACAGACCGTTTTTAATAACGAGTCGGCGGAGCGCGTTCCGGTCGGCTTCTGGTGGCATTTTTTAAGCGGTTCAGAGTTGATTTACGGTTATCAAAAGAATGATATAGTGACGAGATTAGTTGCAGAACACAAAAAAATGTACGATCAATTTAAGCCAGATTTTATGAAGATTATGTCAGATGGTTTTTTTGCGCATCCCGCCTTGGTAGAAGCGAACGCCTCCTCCCTCAAGGGGTTTAGAGATGTTAAGCCGATAGGCAGAAATCACAGCTGGATTAGCAAACAAGTCGAACTGGTGCGCGCGGTGAGCAGCTATGTAGGTAAAGACATTATGACATTTTACAATATGTTTAGTCCGCTGCAGGCACTGCGCTTAAACATTAAGTATTTGGGTGTGTCGCAGGAAGTTTTTCAGAATTTAATCATTGACTATCCGGAAGAAGCCGTTCGGCTCAGTAAAGTAATAGCTGAAGATTACAAGATTTTGGCAGAGGAATTGAAAAGGCATACGTCGGTCGATGGCATATACTACAGCGTTCAAAACATTCAAGACGCGCGCGTCGACGCCGACTATCAAAGCGCCTATGTTAAGCCCACCGAGTTAGATTTGTTAAACGAGTTAAATCAGCTGTGGGATTATTCAATTTTACACATTTGCGGCTATGATCACTTCAAAAATAAGTTGGAGTATTATCAGGACTATCCGGCAACTGCCTATAATTGGGCGGTTCACACCGATTGCGTTTCTCTTAAAGAGGGCAAAAAAATGTTCAATGCACCGGTGATCGGCGGCTTTGATAACAATAAGGGCACGCTCTTGGATGTCGGCAGCGATGCAGAAGTCAGTGCATTTGTCGAGGATTTAATTAACGATACCGGTAGAGCGGGCTTAATTATCGGCGCCGATTGTACAATTCCCAGCGATGTCGCGGCGAAGCGCTTCAATTTTGTAAGGGGTTTACCGGTAAACAGGCTATAACAACGCTTTTATTTGGCTACGAGCTGATTTTTAACTATGAAAGTCAGCTTGTTTTTTTATGTTCACAATTTTTTAATATAACTATGTTACATTATACGTGCTTACCGATTACATAATTTGGAGGTAACTGTTCAGTCGAAAAGTGCTACCAATGTGTCATCTCGACCGAAACGCCAGTGAAGTGGAGAGATCTCGCATTTAAAACCCGGGATTTCTCGATTACGGCTACGCCTTCACTCGAAATGACAACTTGACTGAACAGTTACATTTGGAGAAATAAATGAAAAAGTGTTCAATATGCAATAAAAACATCGCCGTTATCTACACTTCGAGAGAGGTCAATGGCAAACGCGAAATGCAGGGGATTTGCATGGAGTGCGCCGAAAAGATGGATATTCCGGTGATGGATGAAATCATGAAACAGGTAAATTTATCGCCCGGTGAAATCGAAAACATATCCAAGCAAATGCAGGAGTTTATCGAAAATCAAGATCCCGACGACTTGGAAAACAATCCGCTATTCAATATGATGGGCGGCGACTTCGATTTGGGCTTTGCCGAAAGTGGCGAAGAAATGGACGATATCGCGATTGCCGAAAGCGACGAAACGGTCGAGGAGCCAGCGGCGAAAAAGGCAACGGTCGACAAAAAGACGAAGAAGAAGCGCAAAAATCTCGAAAAGTTTGCCGAAAATCTCAACGAAAGTGCTGTCGCCGGTAGAATAGATACCATTGTCGGTCGCCAAAAGGAAATCGATCGCGTCATGCACATATTGTCGCGCCGCAACAAAAACAATCCGCTATTAATCGGTGAACCGGGCGTCGGTAAAACTGCGATTGCCGAGGGGTTGGCGCTGCGCATTGTCGAGGGCAAGGTTCCCGAAAAGTTGCAAGACGCCGAAATATACTTATTGGATTTAACTGCCGTCGTCGCCGGGACGCAATTTAGAGGTCAATTTGAAGGTCGCATGAAGGCGATTATCAACGAGGCGCAAACGACCGGCAACATCATTTTGGTCATCGACGAGGTGCACAACATCATGGGCGCCGGCGAAGTGCACGGCGGCGTAATGAATGCTGCCAACATATTAAAACCGGCGCTTTCAAAGGGCGATATTCAGGTGATTGGTGCAACGACACTGGAAGAATATCGCAAACACATTGAAAAGGACGCCGCTTTGGAACGCCGCTTTCAAAAAGTCATGGTGGAGGAGCCGACCGTTGCAGACAGCGTTGAAATTTTAAAGGGCATCGTCAATTACTACGAGGAGTACCACCACATTATCATCCCCGATGACGTGCTCGAACAGGCGGTAATTTTGTCCGCCCGCTACGTGCCCGATCGCTTTTTGCCGGACAAGGCAATAGACGTCATCGACGAGGCGGGGGCGATGATTAATTTACACAATCAGGACATCGCCGAATTGAAAAAAGTAAAAATACAGTATCAAAAAGTCGTCGCACTTAAAGAAGAGGCGTCTGAAGCCGATCGCTTTGAGGATGCGGCGCGTCATAAAGTCGAAGAAATGCGCTTGCTCGAAAAGATGAAGCAGTTGGAGGACGCGGTCGATCACAACATTATGACGACTGAGGACGTCGCCAAGACGATTGAGTCGTGGACGGGCATTCCAGTCACTAAAATCACTGAAGAAGAAGCTAAAAAATTGCTCGATTTAGAAAGTCGCTTGCAGCGCCGAGTAATTGGTCAGCGCGAGGCAATTTCCGGATTGGCGCGTTCGGTCAGACGCAATCGCGCCGGCTTTAGAAAGCGCAAAAAGCCGTCTTCATTTATATTCGTTGGACCGACCGGTGTCGGTAAAACTGAATTGGCAAAGACTTTGGCGGAGGAATTGTTTGGTAGCGAGGACGCGTTGGTGCGCCTCGACATGAGCGAATACATGGAAAAACACACCGTTTCCAAGTTGATTGGCGCGCCTCCGGGCTATGTCGGATACGATCAGGGCGGTCAGTTGACCGAGCGCATTCGCCGCAAGCCGTATTCGGTTATCTTAATGGACGAAATCGAAAAGGCGCATCCCGACGTCTTTAACATGTTGTTGCAAATATTGGAAGACGGTCGTTTGACGGACAGTCAGGGCAGGACGGTGTTCTTCGACAACACTGTAATCATCATGACGTCGAACGCCGGCAGTCATCTCAAGTCGACCGGTATTGGCTTTAACGCCGACGAGACCAAAAAGCGCAAGGACTTATTGCTCGACGCCCTAAAGCGCTACTTTAAGCCGGAGTTTTTAAATCGCATCGACGAAGTCATTGCCTTCGATCACCTAACGCCGGAGGACATGCTGAAAATCGTCGACTTGCAGTTGAAGGACATTTACCGCGACAGCAGTGAAAAGGGTATTGTCGTCTACGTCGACGATGAGGCGAAGCGCTATTTGGCAAAAGAGGGTTACGATAAAAAATATGGCGCCAGACCACTGCGTAGAAAGATCCAGCGCCTACTCGAGGACGAAATCGCCGAGCTCTATTTAAAGGGTTTAGTCAGTCAGAACAAGTCGATAAGGGTTAGCCTAGATCCGGTTGCCCTATCTCTGGTAATTACCGTGCCACAGACCTAGTTCATCTGCATGGTCGTGAGGGCGGCGACGCCGGCGATGGCGATGCTTTGCGCCATAATTAAATGTTTGATTGTAACGTTTAAAACGGCGTCTTCTAAAAGCGCGCCCTCGTCGTTGGCGTGGTAGTCGGTAATAATTGCCGCCGCGATGGCGAGCCTTATATTGGCATCTACGTCGAACTCGCCAAAATAATCGTTTTGTTTGAGCCAGTTCGATAAATCGATTGCCCTTTCGATGAGTGCGCTGGGCGTCTTACCGATAATTGTCAACAATGCGACAATTGGTAAGACGTGGTTGCGCACGTGATAATCGTTGGCGTCGAGTTGGGCAATTGCCTTGAGAAATGTATTGACCAATTCTGCGCCGGGCGATTGACCCAGAGTCAACACGTGAGTAACGCTTTGCAAGGCGTTATTTTTTTTGATTCCGGCGCCGCTTAGCGCATTGTAGTAATAGCTACAACTGTCGTTGATCGCTTCGATCGACAAATCGCTTGCCGCCAACAGGCAGGCGTAAATATAATCATCTGTGCCGGTTAGCCAAAAGTGCCGCTTGTTCATTTGGTCGAAGATTGCCTTGGCTTTTTCGATGGCTTGCGGGGCGTCTTGCAGACCGACGTCTTTTGCCAAATACAGTGCGGCAATCGGTAAATCGCCACTTTTCTTAAAGTCTTCGTCCACCATTAATTGATAGATTGCCTTGCTGTTTTGAAGTAGCCGTGCGGCATCCTCGGCGATTGACAATTCAATTGCAACGCGAAAAGTATTGCTGCCGCGAAAGCGTGAAAACAATGTGGTAGATTGTTTTAAAAGTTCTATATTTTGCTCTATTAATGTCGTGTCGAGCACTTTTTTTGCATTTATAAAAACGGTTGAAGCGTACATTAATACATGCGAATCCTGCATCGGGAAAGTTTCTTTTAAAATTCGATATTGTTCGACAAATTTTTCTGCTTTCGGCTGATAACGTTGCATGACTACTCCTTTCACATCTGCGCTATATCGTGTATAATATCATTATACCATATTACACTGAGAATTTACGACAGCTTATATACAGAAATGTTTTTCGACGAATATACGGAGGGGACAATGAATAGAATTAAAGCCTTTCGCGATGCACATATGCACTTGGTCGAGTACGGTAAATTTTTAGATATTTGCGATTTGCGGCAGGTCGCCAGCATCGCCGAAATGATTGACGTGCTAAAAGAACGGGACGATGGACAGCGCATTGAAGCGTTTGCCTGGAATCAAGAGAACTTTCGCGAGGGTCGTTATCCCAATCGCTACGACTTGGACCAAATCGCCAGCGACAAGCCGGTGCTGTTGTCGCGCATCTGTGGTCACGTCACAGTGGTCAACAGCTACGTAATTGAAAAGATGGGATTGGACAAAGCCGTTCCGGCAATTGACGGCGGTCGCATAGACGTCGACGAAAACGGCAAGCCGACCGGATTGTTTAGAGAAAAGGCGCGCCAATTAATCTATCGAGAGGGCTTTTATGACGAGTCGCTCGACAACGTGCAAAAATATATTTTAAAGGCGCAGGACGACTTGCTCAGCAAGGGCATTGTCGAGGTGCACGTCGAAGACTGCAACGCCTTTCCGAACGTCATGTGGCATCAGATTATCGATGCCTATTTGGCGTTGGAACGGGCTGGCAAACTGTTGTTAAAAGTTGAATTTCAAGCCAATGTCAAGGATTTAGTCGCCTTGCGTCACTATGTTGACCGGATGGAATCGGAAAGCGTTTCGGTGACGTCAGTAAAGCGCTTTAGCGACGGTTCGCTCGGCGCCAGAACGGCGCATTTGCGTAAGCCCTACAGCGATAAGCCCGACACAGTCGGCATTGCACTACAGAGCGACGCCGAGTTGTTAGACGACTTTAAGCGCGCCCACGAGTTGGATTTGGCGGTCGTCGTTCATGCGATTGGCGACCGCGCGATGGAGCGGGTTATCGCCGCCTTTGCGGCGCTTGACGCAGCACCCGACTACTTGGCGCGCTGCGGCATTATCCACTGTCAGATCACTGCGCCCGACCTCATTGAAAAAATGGCAAAACTGGGAATAAGGGGCTATGTTCAGCCGATTTTTATCCACGAAGACGCCAAAATTGTCTACGAACGCCTTGGCGAGCAGCGCGCCGAGCAGGCATATGCCTTTAATACGATGCGGCGGCACGGCATTCCACTGCTGATGAGTTCGGATGCGCCAATCGATACGCCGGATGTCATCAAGGGGTTGCACTGCGCGGTTTATCGGCAGACGCTGCACGATGAGCCAATTACCTATTTGGCAGACGAGGGCATTGCCCTAGCAGAAGCCGTCGCCGATTACACGACGACGCGCGAAAACTGTTGGGTCGTGCTCGATATGCCGCTTGAAGAGGCAGTTAAATCGCCCCATATAGATCACATTGAGTCCGTCTATATAGACGACGAAGTCGCCTATCGACGTATTGAGGAGGCATTATGAGTACAAAATTAATCGATCGCCCGCTTCCCGATTACACCAAGGGTGAAGAATTATTTAATATGATTTCGCATATTGTCGGCGGCGCATTTGGGATATTTGCACTGATTATATGCGTTGCGATTTCGGCTTATCATCACGATATGGTCGGCGTGGTCGCCAGCAGCATTTACGGCATTTGTATGATTTTACTCTACACCATGTCCAGCCTTTATCACGGATTGACGCACCCCTTTGCCAAGCGCTTGTTTCAAATATTTGATCACTGCGCGATTTACTTGTTAATCGCCGGTACCTACACGCCAGTTGCACTGGTGGCGGTAAGGTCACAGTATCCGTTTTGGGGCTGGCTAATCGTAGCGCTGCAGTGGGGACTGGCGGCGATTGCGATTACCTTGACGGCAATCGATTTACGGCGCTTTCAGGCGATATCGATGATTTGCTATATCTTTATGGGCTGGATGATCATTCTGTTCTATCCGGCAGTTTTGCCCAGCTTGGGGCAAATGGCATTTAATTATATGCTCGCCGGCGGCATCTTTTATACAGTGGGCGCCGTGTTATATGGCATCGGCAAGCGCAAGCGCTATATGCACAACGTCTTTCACGTCTTTGTCTTACTTGGCAGCTTTGCGCACTTTTTAGGTATCGCACTCTACATCTTATAGGGAGTACACATGAATAAAAAAGCATTAATTATCGATGGCAACAGCATTATCAACCGCGCCTTTTACGGCATCAGAAACATGGCGACGCCGGAGGGGTTTCCGACCAATGCGCTGTACGGTTTTTTGAGCATTTATCACAGCATTAGCGAGGAGTTAAAGCCCGACTATGTGGCGGTGGCGTTTGATTTAAAGGGTCCGACTTTTCGGCATGACGACTTTGGCGACTATAAAGCCGGGCGCAAGGGCATGCCCGATGAGCTCGCCATGCAACTGCCGGTTTTAAAGGATATTTTGGCGGCGATGGGCGTTGCGCAAATGTCTTTACAAGGCTATGAAGCCGATGACCTACTCGGTACCGCAGCTGAGTTCTTGTCGGCAAACGACATCGAAACCTATTTGTTGACCGGCGATAAAGACGCCTTGCAATTGGTCGACGAGCACGTCTTTGTCTACTATCACGGTACCAAGAATAAAATTATCTATAATCCGGAAAAAGTAAAAGCAGACATGGGCGTTTACCCGAATCGCGTCGTCGACTTAAAGGGCTTGATGGGCGATAGTTCAGATAATATTCCAGGCATACCAAAAGTCGGCAAAGTGACTGCCAATAAGTTGCTCATGCAGTTTGACGGCGTCGAAGATTTGATTGCGCGCAGCGCCGAAATAGAGAATACCAGAATTAGAAATTTGGTTGAAGAGTACGCCGATCAGGCGATGTTGTCCAAAAAGCTGGCGACGATTATAAGAGATGTACCGGTCGAATTGTCGCTCGACGACTTTGCGATTGGCGGAGAAGATGTAGACGCCTTGGTGAATTTTTTTCAAACCTATAAATTACACAGCTTTTTACAGCGGCTCAGCGCGACACATGGCGATCAGATGAACAAATCAAAGGGCGAGGCGCTGCAATTTGTCGAAATAGACGACGAAGCACTGTGCCTACAGTTTTTTGAAAGCTTTGATTTCGATGCGCCGATTTATGTATTTACGCTCTACGACAAAGTCGATTTAGTCGACGATGCGTTGTCTTATATTGCCCTCGCCGACGCCGACGGCCGAGCTGCCGTCTTTTACGGCGCCGCTATCAAGTATTGTTTGAGCTACTTAAAGGCGATTACAGCAGAGCAAAAAATTCAGTTGATCGGTCACGCCTTAAAGCGCGAATTGCTGATATTAAAGCGCTATGGCATCGAAAATGTCGAGGCGCTATTTGATTTGCGCATTGCCATGTACTTAGTCGACGCCAATCGCCGCAGTTACGCATTAAACGACTTGACCTTAGACTTTTTGGGCAGTTCAATAGACGGCGAAGAACAGCTGCTCGGCAAGGGCGCCAAGCGCATTGCGGTCAGTGCGGCGGCACATTCGGACTGTTTGAGCTATGTCACGGCGTCGCTCAATGCGATAGCTGCACTTTACGCGCCAATTTCGACTAAACTGGAAGAACTCAATTTGACGAATTTGTTTGACGAAATCGAAATGCCGTTGGTCGAGGTATTGGCGAATATGGAATATCTCGGCTTTAATGTTAACTTGGCGGAACTAGACGTATTAGATGCCGAAATCGGCGATTTGATCGCGCGCATTCAAGCCGAAATATACGATATCGCCGGTCATCAGTTTAATATTAATTCGCCCAAACAACTGGGTGTCGTATTGTTTGAAGAGTTGGGGCTATACGTCGTCAAAAAGACTAAAACCGGCTATTCGACCAGTCACGACGTCCTTTTAAAGTTGTACGACGATCACGAAATCATTCCCAAAATCATCGATTATCGCACCTATACAAAATTAAAATCGACCTATGTCGACGGCTTGCGCGCCGTCGTCAATCCGAAGACCGGACGGATTCACTCCAGCTTAAATCAGACGGTGGCGGCGACCGGTAGGTTGTCCAGTACCGAGCCGAATTTACAAAATATTCCGGTCAAATTAGAATTGGGCAGGCGCTTTCGCAAAGTGTTCGTCGCCAGTGCCGGCAATACCTTAGTCGACGCCGACTATTCGCAAATTGAGCTGCGCATTTTGGCGGACATGTCGGACGATCCGATGCTTAAAAAAGCCTATACCGAAGAAATCGACATTCACGCACTAACCGCTTCACAGGTCTTTGAGGTGCCCTTGGACGAGGTGACGCCGCTGTTGCGCAGCCGTGCCAAGGCGGTCAATTTTGGCATTATTTACGGCATGAGCGACTACGGTCTGTCGGAGAATCTACACATCGACCGAAAGACGGCTAAAAACTACATCGACAATTACTTTAAGAAATATCCCAATGTCAAATCGTTTATGAAAGAGACAGTTGAAAAGTGCAAGGCGGAGGGCTATTCGGAGACGATGTTCGGGCGCAAGCGCTTTATTCCGGAAATTGGCAATAAAAACTACAACATTCGCCAATACGGCGAGCGCATGGCGATGAATACGCCGATTCAGGGAACTGCCGCCGACATTATAAAACTGGCGATGGTCAAGGTCTATAAACAGTTAAAGGCACAAAAACTAAAGAGTGAGTTAATATTGCAAATACACGACGAGTTGATTATCGATACCGTACCCGATGAATTGGCGCGCGTCGAAGAACTGCTGAGGACTTGCATGCGCGAAGCGGCTGAGTTGAGCGTGCCGCTAGTCGTCGATATGCAGTCGGGAGAGAGTTGGTACGATGCAAAGTAAACTAAAGGTCATTGGTTTAACCGGCGGCATTGCCAGCGGCAAGAGTACGGCGCTAAACTACTTGCGGTCGCGCGGCGTCGCGGTGGTCGATGCCGACTTAATTGCGCGGCAGGTCGTCGCGGTCGACCAGCCCGCCTACCAAAAAATCGTCGCGCGCTTTGGCGCTGCTATTTTAAACGAAGATCGTACGATTAATCGCAAGGCGCTCGGCGCAGTCGTCTTTAAAGACGCTGCAGAGCGGCGCGCCTTAGAGGCGATAACGCACCCGGCGATCATTTCCGAAATAAAGCGTCAAATTGAAATGCTTCAGGTGGCTGGCGGCGTGCCGTTTATCGTACTCGACGTGCCGTTGTTGTTCGAAACCGGTCTGCAAATACTGTGCGATCAGGTCTGGCTCGTCGCAGTCGCGCGCGCTGCGCAAGTCAAAAGACTTTGCCGTCGCGACGGCATTGCCGAAGTGGCAGCCGAGCGCATTATAAATCTGCAAATGCCGCTTGAAGAAAAGCGTAAATTAGCCGATATTGTAATAGACAACAACGGTTCGTTGGCGGATTTACAGCACCAGTTGGACGCGTGCTATCAAGCCGTTCAAAATGCGGCAGACAGTGTGTCTTTGAGTAGGTGATTATGCTTCAAAATAACAGCTTGGAAAACTATCTCGATCAGATTTTAGCGGCTTCGCCCGCCAAACTGGTCATAAGCAAACCGCTTAGTAAGCGCGCGCCCTATCGGCGCATTGACATAGCGTACAAAGCGGGTCGCTACTATGTATCAAAATACGATGAAAAGCAGGTCTTTCACAAAAATCTTTCAGCCGACCAGTTAAGAGCAGTGCTATGCACGGACTACATGCAAATGTTCAGCCATTTAAACGCTTGGTCTGAAGACCGCGAGTTTGCACTTCGCATCAGCAAGAAAGGCAAGCTGTTTTTTAATGTCAAAAATGGCAAGCGCACCAAGGTGCTGCCGACGGCGCACAACCGACGAAAAAATTATATTTTGGCAGAGGGCGAAGTGATAGCGCCGCTCGTCGACATGGGAATATTTACTAAAGAGGGAAAAGTCGTTCAATCGATGTACGGCAAGTACAAACAGATCAATCGCTTTATCGAAATGATTGACGACGTCGTTAAAAAGCGCCCCGAAAAGCATTTGAACATCGTCGACTTTGGCTGTGGTAAGTCCTATTTAACTTTTATTTTGTATCACTACTTAACGGTGATTAGGGGCTTGTCGGTCACTATGATTGGCTTGGATTTAAAGGCGAGCGTCATCGAAAACTGCAATCGAGCGGCGCGCAAGTACAAGTATCACAATCTGACGTTTGAATTGGGTGATATCAACGGCTTTAACTGCCCGTTTGACGTCGATATGGTGATTAGTTTACACGCCTGTGATACGGCGACCGATTACGCGCTGTACAACGCCATTCGCTGGGGCGCACCGATGATCTTTTCGGTACCCTGTTGTCAGCACGAGTTAAATGGACAAATTAAAACTGAAGAGCAGGCGATACTGACGCGCTACGGCATTGTGGCAGAGCGCTTTAGTGCGCTTTTAACCGATGCGATTCGCGGCAACTTATTGGAATATCAGGGCTATAACGCGCAGTTGCTCGAATTTGTCGACCTGGCGCATACGCCTAAGAATATTTTGATACGCGCCGTCAAGAACCCGAACAAGCCGCGCGCCACAAAAGAAAAAGCACGCGCTGAAGTCGAACGCGCGCTGGCGACCTATCACGTAGCGCCTACGCTTTATAAATTATTGGGGTTGAGATCGTGATAAATGCCTTTCTCGGTGATGATGCCATCGATTTTTTGATCGTTTGCATCAGCTGTAATCGAATCGACAATTTGACATTCGAAGGCGAGTGCATAGACCTTGATTAAATGGCGGATAGAACTGTGTTCGTCGAGTAGTCTGTCGTAGTAACCGCCACCGTATCCGATGCGATTGCCGTCCAAATCAAAGGCGACACCGGGTGCTAGAACTAAGTCGACATCGTACAGTGTGCGCACTGCTTCCGGTGTGACTATCGGTTCCATAATGCCGAGTGATGATTTTGTGAATTTGGTATTGGCGTCGATTTGTACTAAAGTAAGCGTTTTGCCGTCGGCGTTGACGACTGGGACGATGACATCTTTATTGGACATAAGGCAATGGTCGATAATCTGCGCTGTTTTAACTTCTTTTGCATAGTCCATATATAGTAAAACGGCAAGGCTCTGTTTAAACAATTGCCAGTTGCTCAAGTGTTGTAAAACTTTTTTACTATTGGCGTCGACGTCTGCTTGAGTTTGTTGTCTTCTAATATTTAAGACAGTTTTTCTGAGTTCCTGCTTATTCATTGTCATTCTCCGTAGTCTAAATCTTTTGTTGGCGTGGACGCTTCGCTTAGCTTAGAGCTAGTCAGTTGTTTTGGCTTCAACTACATAATTTACCATAGCATACTTATAAAGCGTCGTAAAGTCAACGAATTAATATAGTAAGTAAAATGTAATAAATTTATTAAATTATTAGATATCGCTTCCAATATGGTACCGGTTAATTGTATAATGTTTAAAAGATTAATGAATGGAGTACAACCTTGATTAAAATGAAAAACATCTCCAAGCGTTACGCGAATAATGTAACCGCTTTGCGAGATATAAATTTATCAGTTAAAAAGGGCGAATTCGTCTTTTTGGTCGGTCAGAGCGGTGCCGGCAAATCGACATTTATGAAACTGCTCTTAAAAGAAGAGGATCCGACTGAGGGCGTTTTAATACTGGACGATCAGGACATTACCAGATTACACCGCCGTCGAATCCCTAAATTGCGGCGTAAAATGGGTGTGGTCTTTCAAGATTTTAGACTGTTGCCCAACAAGACCGTTTACGAAAACGTTTCTTACGCGATGGAAATATTGGGCGAGCGCTCCAAGAATATTCGTCGCCAAGTGCCGACGATTTTGAGTATGGTAGGATTGACCGACAAGGCGAAACACTATCCAAACGAATTGTCCGGTGGCGAACAGCAGCGCGTCTCAATTGCCCGCGCGATGATTAACAACCCGCCCCTCTTGATTGCCGACGAGCCAACCGGCAACCTCGATCCGGAGACCTCTTGGGAAATAATGAAATTGTTGCGCCAAATCAATCGCCGCGGCACGACGATTTTAATGGCAACGCACGATAAAGAAATCGTCAACACAATGAAGCGTCGCGTCATTGCCCTCGACAAGGGTCGCGTCATCAGAGATCACAGCAAAGGGGGATATGACTGCGATGATTAGAAATACTTTTTATAGCATTGTATCCGCCATTAAAAATCTTTGGCGCAATCGCATGATGAGCGTCGCTTCAATTCTCAGCGTTTCGGCGGCGCTGTTGATTTTGGGTTTGGTATTTGCCATCATCATTAACGTCAACAGCTTTGTCGAAGGCGCCCAAGATCAATTTGAAGAGGTGACGATTTTTTTGCAAGATGATATCGACAGCGAACAGAAAGAGAATTTAATAACCAATATAAAGGGCATCATTGGCGTCAGCGAAGTAGTCTACTTGTCAAAACAACAGGCAATGTTGGACTGGCGCGAAGAATGGGGCGACAAGGGCTATTTATTAGATGGGCTGGATAGCAATCCGCTGCCCGATTCGGTCATTATAACGCTGCGCAATCTCGACATATCGGAAAACGTCGTCAGTGTACTAAAGACGCTGCCCGGCATCGAGAGCATTAAGTTTCACAAGGACGTCATCGATAAAATCATCAGCACGTCGCGCGTCATTCGGACGATTGGCTTCGTCGTTATTTTGATACTGCTGGTAATCGCCACGGCGATAATTACCAATACGATCAAGCTGGCGGTAAACGCCAGATGGCGCGAGATAAATATTATGAAGTACGTCGGTGCGTCCAACTGGTTTATCAGGCGGCCGTTTATTATTGAAGGGACTGTTTTGGGGGTTTTGGGCGCGCTTGTCGCAAGCGCTATTATTTACTTTGCGTATGGCTATATTTACGAGTACTTTACGTCCGAATTTTACGTGCTAATAGCCGCGCACTTTGTCCCAATCGATGCCATTATGTCAGATCTAATCGTTTTATTCGTCGTCCTCGGCGTCGGCATCGGCGCGTTGGGGTCGATAAAGGCGATGAACAAGCACTTAAATGTATAGTCTCGGCTCGCTATAGCGCTGCGCTAACGGACTGGGACGGGAGCAGAACAATGAAAAAATATGGCAAAGTAATTGTCTTTTTAGTCGCCATCGCGTTGCTCGTAAACGCCGGCTTCGCGACTTTGGAAGATGATATAAAAGAGAACGAAGCCGCTAAAAAGCAGCTTCAGGAAGACCTTAAGAGCATTCAAGAGGAGAAGGCGGTCAATCAGGCGGCGCAGTCCAAACTGGAGAGCGAGGTCGAGGATATAAACGAGGAAATCCGCGCCGTCGATGCGCGCATTCTAGAACTCACTGACGATATCGCCGAAACGGAGCAGGCGATTGAGGTTAAAACTGAAGAGTTGAGTCAGGCGGAAAAGGAAGAGGCAACTCAAAATGAGCGCATGAAAAAACGCCTGCGCACCATGTACAAGGCGGGGAATTTTTCTTATCTGGAAATATTAATTGGCGCAGATGATTTTTCTGATATGATGACGCGAATCGACAAAATTCAGATTTTACTGGATTACGATGAGACGATGCTGACCGAGTTGATCAATATAAGGCAGTTTATCGCCGACACCAAGACTCAACTGGAAGAAACCGAAGCTGAATTGGTGCGCTTAAAAGAGGAAGAGGTTGCCGAACAGCTAGTTTTAAAGACAAAGCAAGCCGAGCTACAGACCAAACAAGCCGAGCTCGAAAAAGAAGAGCAGGCGCTTTTAAACATAGAGAATCAGGTGGTTGCCGACGCCGATGAACTGACTAAGATATTAAAAAAGCAATACGCCGACAAAAAGGCGCAGGACTTGGCAAAGCAGTATAAGGGCGGCGCTATGCAGTGGCCGGTGCCGCTCAATTACAAGCGGATTTCTTCCGACTTTGGCATGCGGCTACACCCAGTTTTAAAGCGTCGTTTGCTACACACCGGTATAGATATTCCGGCGCCTAGGGGAACGGCGATTTACGCCGCGACCGGCGGGCAAGTCGTTCACTCCGGTTGGTTGGGCAGTTATGGTTACGCCATTATCGTCAATCACGGCGGTGGCATCATGACGCTTTACGGTCACTGCAGTAAACTAATCGCCAAAAATGACAGCCATGTGGAGCGCGGTCAGCGCATCGCAGAAGTGGGCACATCCGGTAGGTCAACCGGCAATCACGTTCACTTTGAAGTTCGTAAAAATGGCGAGTATACCGACCCGAAACCATACGTAATGAAGAAATAGGAGAGAGTTGTGCCAAAGATGATAAAACGTTCTACTGCAGTTGTTGCAGTCGTGATTAGCATTGTTATAACGATGATTGTCAGTTTAATATTACACAATATAATAGAGGGCTTTGTCGTGGAATTAATCGATCCGCTGGGTGCGTCTAGTGAAGTGACGACTGAAAGCGAAGCGGAAGATAAAGTTTATCGCAAGGCTGAAAAGCTGATTAAATTTATCGAGAGAAATTATTATAAGGATACGGCGGACGTCGATTTTGACAGCGGTATTTACAAGGGTATTTTTAAAAGTCTGGAAGACCCCTATTCAATTTACATGGACGAAGAAGAGTTCCGCGCTTTTAACGAATCGTCGGATGGTAGCTATGGCGGCATCGGCATTCAAATAGAACCGGGCAAAGACAATTTGATTACGGTTGTGACGGCATTTGAAGATACGCCGGGCGAGCGCGCCGGCTTGATAAACGGCGATAAGATAATAAAGGTAAATGGCGAAGAGGTCTATGCCGACACGATGGACCAGGCGATTAAAAAAATGAAGGGCGAACCCGATACGGAGGTTACACTGACCATTTTGCGCGATCAAAGCGACATATTCGACGTCGATATCAGGCGCGCCATCATCGTCTTAAAAGCCGTTAAGTCGCATATGATAGAGCGCGATGGACGCAAAATCGGCTATCTCAAGATCAATTCGTTTGACAATAAAGTGTACGATGAATTCGTTGAACACTATCGCGAATTAGAGGCTGCCGGCATGCAGGAATTGGTACTCGACTTGCGCAACAATCCGGGTGGCAGCTTAGATCAGTGCGTTAAGATTGCCGACTTTATGTTGGGAGAGCAGTTAATTGTCTACACCAAAGATAGAGACGGCACCAGAAACGATTATAAATCAGATGCCGCCAAAATTGACGTGCCCTATGTCGTGCTGGTCAATTCGGGCAGTGCGTCGGCATCGGAAATTTTGACGGGTGCCATAAAAGATAGCAATGCCGGAACGATTATTGGAACGACGACCTTTGGCAAGGGATTGGTACAGAGCGTCTTGCCGCTTACCGAGAACGACGGCATTAAAATCACGACGGCGCAGTACTTTACGCCAAACGGTTCATATATTCACGAAACCGGCATCGAGCCGAACATTGTAATCGAACAATCCGAGGATTACGACGATCAAGACGAGTCGACCGACGTTCAACTGCAGAAGGCGTTTGAAGTTTTAGCTGACTAAGCGATTAAAAAAGTAGGTGTTTTTATGATATTACGCAAGGCAAATATTTACGATACAAATGATATAGCAAAAGTCCACAGTGAAGTTTGGGAAGATTTTTACGGTAAGTATGTAACGCCTAAATACCTTCAAAAGTTGAGTTACGAGAATCGCCGAAAGTTTTGGTTAAAGTACATTAACGAGGGCAAAATCGTCTATGTCATGGAGGAAAAAACCGGTGGCATAGTTGGGTTTTGCGTTCCCAAAATGGTAAAAATCAACGCCTCTCAAGCCTATGGCGAAGTGGTTGCGCACTACGTTGCCGAGCCCGCTATGCACAAGGGCTATGGTACGGCTTTGCTGGTGGCGTGCGCTAAATTATTCCAAAAAAACGAAGCCGATTACATGTCGCTTTGGGTACACAGAGACAATCCGTCGACCGTCTTTTATCGCAAGATGGGCGGCGTTGAGAAAGGCGCCAATGTATTTAGATTGGACAATAAAGACATCGTCAAGTTAAATTACGTCTGGGAAGACTTGGTTGAATTTATCGAGTCGCATCAATACGCATTGGAAAACATCGTCAACGAATACTAAACTGGACGCAGTGTTGCGTCGTAAGCGCGAGTTGAGGGAGATATGGACAAAGGCAAGTTTCGCTATATGCATGCATTACCGCTGATAGTATTGGCGATTGTTGCGTATAAGCTAATCAATCAGACAGAAGTGCTCTATCAGGTGTATCGTTTTATAATTACATTGCTTACACCGCTTATTTGGGCGGGCGTCATTGCCTATCTTCTGAATCCGCTATTGGAATTACTTGAAAAACGACTGCATTTAAGTCGTTTTATCAGCGTGTTGATTATATATTTTTTGTTGATCATCTTATTGATCGGCGTCATTTTAGTCATCGTGCCGATTATAGCCAACTCGATTTCCGACATCGTGCGCGATTTGCCGACGTATGCCGGGGCGTTCAACAGCTGGGCAATGGATAGATTGCAGGACTTGCGCAGCTTTGAAAACTTTATCAAAACCTATAATTTGCATTTTGATATGCTCTCGCCGGAGGCGCTGACACAACAATTATCGGAAATGACCGATAACCTGAAGTCGTTTGCCGTTTCGATGGGGCGCACGCTTTTCGATTTCACCTCCAGCGTCTTTAAGTTTATCATGGGGCTCATTTTATCGATTTACATATTGACTGAAAAAGAAAGTCACGCCCGACAGCTTAAGCGGGTGATAAGGGCGTATTTTGGCGAGGAAAGAGCGCAGCGCATATTTTTCTTTTTCGCAGAAACAGATGCCGTCTTTGGCAAGTACTTAGTCGGCAAGACGATTGATTCACTCATCATTGGCGCAATTTGTTTTATCGGTTTGTCGCTGCTCGACGTCAGGTATTCTGTATTATTCTCAATTATTGTCGGTCTGACCAATATGATACCGTACTTTGGTCCATTTATCGGTGCGGCGCCGACGGTTGTCGTCACATTGATGTATTCACCGCTACAGGCACTCTGGGTGGCGCTGTTTATCTTGGTGTTACAACAGCTCGACGGCAATTTTATCGGACCGATGATCTTGGGCGATCGCGTTGGCATGTCGCCGTTTTGGATTATTATCGCGATTATCTTTGGCGGCGGATTGTTTGGCGTGCCGGGCATGTTGTTGGGCGTGCCGGTGGCGGCAGTCATTAGAAATATTGTCAATCGGCACGTCGATAAAGTGCTCAAAGATGGGGATGTAGAGGCAACTTAGCGCTTATGTCATTTCGACCGAAGTAACGAAGTTACGAAGTGGAGATAATATGAAGTGACCCCCAAGATTTGTAAGAACGTGGATTTACCTGTAAAATAAGTATGAAAACAAAAACCAGGGATTACCGCATACAGTATGTAGTTATACGCTAGAAAAAGATAAAGTAGAATATGAGCAAAAGTTACCGTCAGACTATAGGCTGGTACTAAAATACGTCGAAAAGATGCGTAAAGTGTATGGCGAAGATGCAGAATTCGTTTGTGGATACGAAGCGGGATATCTAGGTTACTCCTTGTATCATGCGTTAGCAGCGCGTGGGTGCTCTCCCGTGATTTTGGCTGCGCCAAAACACTTAGCTGCTAGGGCCGTGTGAAGGACACCGCTTCACACCGGTTAATACCTTAGAGGTAATATCAACTTACCTAATTATAGCATAGATTGAAAAATGTGTTAATACCCAACCCAAAGTGTTTGCAAACTAGTGTGAAAAAGCCTAAGAGATTTGAGTGCAGCTGATGGTTTAGAATTTGAGTCGTACCGGATGAGTGTACGGCGAAAATTATAAATAGTCAGAAGCGCCGAATGTTGACGGCTTTTTTGTGCTGTGTTGCAAAGATTTTGGGTTCGTAAGGTAGTTGAACCAACTCGTGAGTTTGACAGCAAAATAGCATAGTAAAAATCGTACAGCATAGCATTAGCAAGCCTTAGGGCTAATTTTTTTGTCAAGTTTTAATTCTTTTTTATGGTATTCTATATGATTCTATGATATAATAATAGGTGTAGAAACGAGGTGAATACAATGTTCTTAAAAAAAGACAAGCGTCCTAACGGTAGACTATATTTATCTATTGTTAAAGGGTATCGAGATCCTGTAACAAAGAAAAACAAACAAAAAGCAGTCAAAAGCATCGGGTTTTACGATGAACTCGTGAAAGACTACGACGATCCAATAGCACATTTTACTGAAGTGGCTAAACAAATGACAGCTGCTGAAAAAACAAATACTAAAAAAGAAATTATCATTGACACCAGCGTTACCATGTCCGCCGATACCGACGACATTAAAAACATCGGCTTTACAGTGCTCAGCAAACTCTATCATAAGCTCGCTATCCATAAATTTTTAATCAACCGCGAGCGCGGTATGAAC
>PDWJ01000661.1_pt1 | contig 48568 bp, 42 predicted proteins | sample 1430881 | NCBI WGS metagenome assembly PDWJ01 (sample SAMN01162460, study PRJNA174530) | Oral metagenome, whole genome shotgun sequencing project. | biome: Marine environment; feature: Marine mammal; material: Swab sample of the gingival sulcus; isolation source: swab sample of gingival sulcus...
GGGGGAAAAGTCGCGTTGCCTCATCGGGTACGGGGCAGTTTTGCTCTGCCCCTCCCCAAAACAAACGCATAGGACGCTTCGACGCCTGACTTCGAGCAGAAAAACGCTATACTCCGAGATCGAGCATCGCGTCCGCGACTTTTTTGAAACCGGCAATATTGGCGCCGTTGACATAGTTGCCCGGCGTTCCGAATTCTTCGGCAGCTTCTGCAGTTGCTTTATGGATATTCTGCATGATCCGGCGCAGACGTTGATCGACTTCTTCACGAGTCCAGCTCAAGCGGCTGGCGTTTTGTGACATTTCCAGTCCGGATGTGGCAACACCGCCGGCATTTGCCGCTTTCCCCGGGCCATACAGCAGCTTATGCTGTAAGAAAATTTCGACTGCCTGGGGCGAACACGGCATATTGGCGCCCTCGGACACACAGATGCAGCCATTTTTTACCAGAAACTCAGCCTCTTTACTGACGATTTCGTTCTGTGTCGCCGACGGCAGCGCGATATCCGCCGGGACCAGCGTCCAGGGCCGTTCATTCTCATAATATTTGGCTTTGGGATACTGTTTGACATATTCGTACATCCGACCGCGGCGAATATTTTTCAATTCGATCACAAACTGCCGTTTTTCCTCATCAATCCCAGCTTCATCAATGATCGTTCCGTTCGAGTCGGACAAAGAAATCACCTTGCCACCCAGTTCATTGACCTTTTCAACAGTATATTGGGCCACATTGCCAGAACCTGATACCAGCACGCGTTTCCCCTCGAAGCTTTCATCGCGCGTCGCCAACATCTCCTGGGCAAAATAGACATTACCAAAGCCTGTGGCTTCAGGACGGATCAGGCTTCCGCCCCAGTTCAACCCTTTTCCGGTCAGTACAGATTCATGGGCATTGACTATTTTTTTGTATTGGCCGTACAGATAGCCGATTTCACGTCCGCCAACCCCGATATCGCCGGCCGGGACATCGGTATCCGGTCCGATATGCCGATAGAGTTCCCGCATAAAACTTTGGCAAAAGCGCATCACTTCATTGTCGGATTTGCCTTTCGGATCGAAATTACTACCGCCTTTTCCGCCTCCCATAGGGAGACTTGTTAAGCTGTTTTTGAAAATTTGCTCGAAACCCAGAAACTTCAGAATACTTAACGTCACGGAAGGATGGAAGCGCAGGCCGCCTTTATAGGGACCGATCGCACTGTTGAATTGCACCCGGTAGCCCCGGTTGACTTGTACATTTCCGTTATCATCGACCCATTCTACTCGAAATGAAATCGTCCGTTCCGGTTCGATAAGACGTTCCAAAATGCCAGCTTTTTCATAGCGGGGATCGCGATCCATCACCAGACTGAGAGATTCCAGCACTTCGGTCGCGGCTTGAAGAAATTCCTTTTCCCAGGGGTAGGTATTTTGAAGTTGCGTGAGCACTTTTTCAACATAGCTGTTCATACATTCTTTCTCCTGTCGATGGCAGAAGATGAGTCTCTCTAAAACAATTGAGTTATGACTCATATCTCCTGACCAGTGTCTGACAATTATGCAAGACAATCATTAATACACAACGAACCCTGCTCATCATTGATGATTGACAGATACAGCAGGGATGACTCCCGAATATCCACAGTATCGTTCATCGCATAGAAATCATTCAAAAATGTCAAAAAGATCATTTCTCAGTTCTGAACATGTTCTCATGTACTAAAAACATACAAAACTGTCAAGAATATAATCTCGCCACGACAGAACCTTACAGACTTATACCAGGGCTTCCCCTCAGTCTCAACCCTTTTTGAAGCATCGTCTTGCGAGAGAAAAAAGTTCCTTGACTTCATGGCTCTTTTTCGTATGATAGATGGCAGTACAAAAATGTTCATCAGGAAATATTGAGGCTATTTATTATAAAAATGTTACAAAACATTGCTTTAAAAGGCATGATGTTATGTAAAGAGTATCAAGAGAATAGTGTCGGAATTCAGGGCACAATTATTTGTGGCTGTTTTCCCGCAAAACCACAGCGATTACGCCGGTTTGCCTGATGCTTCTTTTGGTGTCATGTGTGTCTTTGTGGTTTGTAAGATGAAGGACGTGATGCGAGAGATGCCAGAGGCATCCCCTCTTTCCGTAAAAACCGATGAGTGAAAAAAAAGCCGTTTTGAGCTCGGGCATTCCTCCTCTCGATGATATCCTTCGAGGTATTTGGGCAGGAGATAATGTCGTCTTCCAGGTTGACGAATTGGAGGTTTTTCTTCCATTCGCCCATCAATATTGCCGTTATGCGAACGAGGCCGGTAAGACCTTGATTTATTTTCGCTATGCCAAGCACCCGCCTCTTCTGCCGGAAGGGGTCGAAGCTCACTGCTACCATTTACACCCCCAGGAAGGCTTCGAGCAGTTTATCTCTCAAGTCATCGAAACCATTGATAAATACGGTAAGGGGGCATATTACCTTTTCGATTGCTTGTCAGGGTTGGCGGTTGACTGGTATACCGATTTGATGCTGGCGAATTTCTTCCATTTAAGCTGCCCGTATTTATATAGTTACGATACAGTCACATTTTTTGTGCTCCTGCGGGATTCTCACCGGCAGTACCCGATCAATGCCATTCATAAGACCGCACAAGTGATCCTTGACGTGTTTCGTCGGCATGAGCACGTATATATTCATCCGATCAAGGTCTTCGAACGCTACTCGCCAACCATGTATATGCTGCATAGCTGTGAACCGGATGTGTTCCGACCGGTCACGAAAAGCACGATTTTGTCGGAGATTCTCTCTCAAACGACACAACCTTCCATCGATTTCGACAACGAACATAAGGATACCTGGACCACGGCCTTTCTGCAAGCTCAACGACTGATCCATGCCCTTCCAGCCAATCCCGACCTTGCCGTGCAAGTCGAAACATTGAAACGTTTGTTGATCAAAATGATTATTACTCGCGATGACCATCTCATGGAATTGTGTGAGAAATATTTCGATTTGCCGGAACTTGTCACCATTGGGAAACGCATGATTGGAACCGGGTTGATTGGAGGAAAATCCGTTGGAATGCTGTTGGCCCGCAATATTATTAAGAAAGGCAATCACGTCTTCGAGCAGCGCCTGGAACCTCATGATTCCTTTTTTATCGGTTCTGATGTCTTTTACAGCTATCTTGTTCACAACAATTGCTGGTGGGAACGGCATCATTTGAAAAATTCGGAACATTTTTTTGAAGATGCTCACAAAATCGAGAGCAAATTACGTCATGGCACCTTTCCTGAAGATGTGACGCGTCAATTCCAAGAACTCTTGAGCTATTTCGGACAATCTCCGCTGATTGTGCGTTCCAGCAGTCTTCTCGAAGATAATTACGGCAATTCCTTCTCCGGCAAGTACGAGAGTGTGTTTTGTGTCAACCAGGGCAATCCGGATGAACGCTTAGCCAATTTTCTCGACGCGGTGCAGACGATTTATGCCAGCACCATGAGCCAGGATGCCCTGGCGTATCGCCAGCATCGAGGCCTCCTCAATCAGGACGAACAAATGGCGCTGCTTGTCCAGCGGGTGTCCGGCGAGTTTTATCAACAGCTCTATTTCCCGCACATTGGTGGGGTTGGCTACTCCTTCAATCCTTTTGTCTGGAATCCCAAAATCGATCCGGCCCAGGGGATGTTGCGCTTGGTGTTCGGGCTCGGCACGCGGGCAGTCGACCGGCATGACGATGATTATACCTGTGTTGTGGCGATGAATGAGCCATTGTTACGGCCTGAAGGCTCATCCGACGCAGTCAGGAAATATAGCCAGAAGATCGTCAATGTCTTAGATCTTGAGCAAAATGATCATGTTTCGTACACCTTTGAACATGTCGTCAATGCTGCTAAAACAGTCCCCCTCGATTTTTTTGCCTCCCGCGATTTTGAGATGGAATCGAGGGCGCGGGAATTTGGAGTAAAAAATGTCTTTTCATACGTGCTGAATTTTGAACAATTACTCACGAAGACGTCCTTTGTGCACGACATGAAAGAAATTTTCACACTCTTGAGTCAGGCATACGAACATCCCGTGGATATTGAATTTACAGTCAATTTCCTGAACGATACAGACTATCGGATTCATTTGTTGCAGTGCCGTCCTTTCCAATTTACCGGAAAATTGCAACATCTTCGCCTGCCGGACAACATTCACCAGGAAAATATCCTATTCAGAACATCCGGACCGATTATCGGACAAAGTACTGCAGAACACATCGATCGTATCATTTATGTCACGCCCTTTCAATACGGAAACATGCCTGTTACCCAACGCTATGATGTCGCGCGGCTTATTGGGAAACTCGTGAATCTTGACGGGGCTGAACAACGGAAAACCATGCTGATCGGCCCAGGCCGTTGGGGGACGAAAATGCCTGAATTGGGGATCCCTGTGACATTTTCAGAAATCCAAATGGCTTCTGTGTTATGTGAAATCGCCCAGATGCATGAGGGCCTGACCCCGGATTTATCGCTTGGAACGCACTTTTTTAACGACATTGTCGAAATGGACGTCGTATATATGGGTATTTCACCGACTAAAGCCGGCTCGGTTTTCAATGAAGCCTTTCTCAAGCAGCAGCCCAATAAATTGAGCCAGCTCCTGCCGGATCACTCGTCCTATGTCGGTGTGATTCATGTTATCGATACCGATGATATGCAAGGGGATACCGAGATCTTACTGTATGCCGATACGCTCGAACAATACGGCGTCGTGTTTGTCTCTCATGACGATTCTGCCAGAAATGCGTACTCGGAGCAAGGTTAAACACTGGGCTAGTACACACTTTCGGAAGTTATGTATACAGAACTCTGTCAGGGTTGACAGCCCAGAATTCATGTTTACATACTTGCGAATTGCTGTACCAGAGCCTTCGTGTAACGTTTTATCAATAGAGGATGTGGTATGACGCAGAGGGAATGTTTTTTTGTTTCGGATCTTCACGGACACCGAGAGCGCTATCATACACTTTTCGAACTGATCGAGCAAAAAAGGCCCTATGCCGTGTTGCTTGGGGGCGACTTGCTTCCGTCCGGGATGCTGGATCTGATCTCCTCAGGTCATTCAGGCGATGATTTTGTCGATCACGTTCTGGTTCGGGGCTTTCTTGAGCTTCAGCGCCAGCTTGGATCATCCTATCCCCATGTTGTTGTGATTTTGGGCAACGATGATGCTCGTCTCGAAGAAACTGCGTTGCAGCAATGGGGTGAGCGAGGCTTATGGCATTATGTCCACAATCGCCGTTTCACATTGGATGAATATACAATCTTCGGCTATTCCTATGTGCCTCCAACTCCTTTTCTCTTAAAAGACTGGGAACGATATGATGTGTCCCGTTTTGTCGATCCGGGCTGTGTCGCGCCTGAGGAAGGATATCACAGCCTTGAGATCCCCGATCGCTATAAACAGTGGGCAACGATCCAGGAAGATCTTGCGTCCCTCATTCCCCCGGATCGAGATCTTCAGAAAACGCTCCTGTTGTTTCACGCTCCACCGTACCACACCAAGCTCGACCGGGCAGCCTTAGATGGGAAAATGATCGACGCCGTTCCCCTCGATGTCCATATTGGAAGCATTGCAATCCGACGATTTATCGAACAGCGGCAGCCTTACGTCACATTGCATGGACATGTGCATGAATCGGCCCGAATGACAGGAGCCTGGCAAGAGCACATCGGCAGAACGCATTGTTTTTCAGCGGCCCATGACGGCCCGGAATTGGCGGTGGTGCGGTTTGATATAGAATGTCCGGCGCATGCACAACGAGAATTGATCGCATGTGATTCGTGATGACACTCCTACGGCGATTCTGGCTTCATGGGAAGCTGCCGGGCCGCGTCGGTGACGGCGTCGATTTTTATCGCAAAACTCGAACGCTCCTCGATGTCCTGGTCTGTCACAAAATGTATATCCAGCATCTTGTCGGTTCGGTAGCCGGTTTTTTGATAATTCATTTCGCTCAGACACAGGCTCCATCCTTCCAACCAGGTCCTCAAGGCGTTTTGCTGAGCCGTGGTGCCTCGCACATGTAAGAGCAAATCAATATCACTCTGGGGACCTGCGGTTGCATTTTGGGCGCTGCCGATCACATAAAATCCTTCAACACCGAAGCGTTCCGGGTCGAGCTGGCTGGCGATATGCGTCGCCATCTTCAAGCGCCAGCGCCAAAAATCTTCGGCCGGCCGCCTGGCATAGCGTTTCGTAGGAGTCGGACTCTTCTGCTCATCCACTGCTTCATCCAAATAGGCAAGGGCTTCATTGAGTTCGGCATTCATGACCAGATGCAACGCCATCCCTTCCGAACAGGCGGGGATATCGATCACCTTGATTGTCTCATTTAACCAGGCGTATTCCGGCAGCATCTGAGCAAGAATATTGGGCGATCCGGTCAGGAATTTCCGGTTAAAAATAGTGCCTTCACTGCCAGGATAGAGAGGCAGATAGTGAATCGAGCTTTCCACCAGATCTTGAAAAAAATGCGTCCCAAAGGAGAGTTCGGGGACATATTCGCCTTTGGCCATTGCCATTTCGATCAGAACCGCTGTATTGTTAATATCGGAATAGGTGACATGAACTCCCAGCTTGATATCGCCCCGGCTTCCCCATCTCCCCGGGCCCATCAGGATGAATTGCCGTTTTGGCAGAATCTTATTCAAGCGACTGACAACCCGTCCGACCTGGAACAGGTCCCGGTGCTCGGGAAGTTTGCTATACGCCAGCGGATCGACATAGACAATATGCGTAATACCGTTAATATCAGCGTTCGACACATATTCTTGGGCTGTAAACACAATACGATCCTGATCGATATCTTTCGGAATCGGTGGGATTTCATCGAACTGAAAGGACGATTGAGAGCGGCATTGCAGCAAGTAGAGATGTGTGCCGTCAGAGGCGAACTCAATATCTACCGGTGTATGCATTTTTTCCTCCAGAACGTGCAGCATCGTTCGGATCTGTTCCACAAAACGGCTTTGAGTTCTCAATCCTTCGAACGTCACCACACAGGTTTCTTTGGAAAAATCCGTCATAAATCCGGGAGATGAAAGCTGACCGTGCTCCAATACCGACAGGATTTGGGCCATGGCTGGAACACGATCTCCATTTTGTTTGACTAAGCTGTCGAATTCGATTGTCTCAAAGGAATTGGTCGCAAGGTTGATGACATCAACATATTTAGGGGCATAGTGCAGGCAATCCTCAACCGTGGCATTCACCCGCAGGCCGGGCTTCCCGGGGGCTATGAGCACTGGATAATCGTCAGCGAGCCGGTCCACTGCTCTCGTTCCTAAGCCGGGCACAAGACGAATCAGGCCATCTTCGCGTTGAATACGCGGAGACCAGCGAAATTCATTATTACTAAAGGCCACGCCAGCGTAGGAGGGGAGGAAATAATTATCGATGCGTGTTCCGACGACTTCTTGAAGCATGATGCCCATTTCTTCATGGAAATCGAGGAGTCCGTTTTCTGCTCGGTATTCCAGAGGATCGGGGCCGAATGTCGAGGCATAGACCTCGGCAATCGCATCGGTCAAGGCTTCCAACCGTTCTTCTTTTGTGCCCTGGTTCGCTAGAAAGAGGCTTTTATATTTTCCGGAAAAGGCCGTGCCCAGACGATCTTCCAACAGGCTGGAACTTCTGACGATCAACGGGTGCTCTCCGAAATCATCCAGAGCGCGGGACAGACCATTGAGCATTTCAGGCGGGAAGGGCGAATTTTTAAAAATCTGTGTAATATGCGGATATTCAATCCGGATAAGCTCGATTGGTTTGTATTTTTGCTCGACGATTTCTTCTAAATTATTGAACAGTGCAAACTTGAAGATTTCATTCGACGTAATATACCAGGTTTTAGGAATCCGAATATTTCGTAAATCCGCATAGTCAGTGCTCATTTTTTTGATGATCTGCGAAGCCAGAAACAGCCCAGCCCCTTTTCCACCGATTCGCCCCCGTCCCCGGACAGAATAAATCATATTTTTCAACAGATGATACATGTCATTGATGCCGATATACTCCTTTGCGATCCGGATAAAATCGAGCTGATCGCTAAAAAATCCGAGCAAAAGTGAGACGTTGACAATTTGTTGAGTCGACACAGATAAGCCGGAGGCTTGGGCTGCCACATGGTAAAAATGCCGGATCGCATCGACCATATCTCCCATACTGCTGTCGCGGCTATCGAGAGAGCGGACCAAAAAATTGGTTTTATTTTCCCGAATCCAGCCCTGAACGTTAGAAAGAAGCACGTCATCATCCAGAAAAGCTGATGCAATGCGAAAGACGTTTTGGGTAATGGTCAGCATATCCACATGGACTTTCGGGCTGGGCTTATTTGATTCTTCCGCTCCGGTCGATTGTTTCAGCTTCTGATGGGTGCCGAAGTGCTCTAACAGATCTTGTGCTTCCTGGATGCCATTCCAGCAAAGATGATACAACAGCTTTCGGGTCACATAGAGAAACAAGTCTTGATCGGTCTGCTGCAGCAGGTCGATAATCACCTGCCATTCGGTTTTCGATTGTTGTGACAGATGGTGTTTGGCAAGACGCCATTCATTCAACAAACGCTCACTGTGCTGGTGGAAGATATACTTCCCGACCCGATCGGCAATATTATTCAGAAGTGTTTGCTCTTCCGGCAAAAACGGCCCTTCTGGCCCCTGAGGAACCTCCTCGATGTAAATCACCTGGATTTCTCCGGCCAGCTCTCCATCAACAGTAATCGGCGCGCTTTGCTTCCATGGAGTCATCTGGAACGCCGAAGAACGGTATTCGTCATCATGGTGTAGAATTCTGATGCAACAGCATTTCGAATACTGCCAGCCAGCCGGTATCACCCGGATAATGGCTGTCAGGGCGTCTTCGACAGAATCAACCGTATTTAAAATTTTTTCAACCCGGTAGAGGCAGTTGAGTTCTTTTTCCCGTTCTTGCAAATTTTTCAGGATATCGTCTAATGGGCGTTGCGTATCGTGTATGGTGGCATTCATCGCAGCATAACTCCTCGTCCTGTTGTTCCGTCCACTTTGATTTGTAACGGTGATGGCAGGCAAACATGGCGGACATAGGGGGTCTCCCTGACTGCCGGCTGTGCATCGAGCCACTCCCAATCGATCTGATACGGGGCGGAATGGGTGATTGAAAAATAGAACACCTGGAAATTCGTGATATTATGAAAAAAATGTGTCCCCTGACTCAAGTCAGGATTCATACGGGGCAGAGTCGCTTCGACGATCGCGCGTACGCCGTTAATATCGCTCCATGTCACCGGAATCCCCAGCCAAGGGTCGGAACTACCCCAGCGCCCGAAGCCGATCAAGACATAGGGACAAGCTTCTTCGACCATGTCGCGGTTCAGCTCCGCAATTTCGCCGGCAATGCGCCGTGTGTCTCTGGCCTCAAAGCTCTGTGGTTTCACATAGAGGATGTCTCGGATTGTCGAGTCGGTCCCGTTGCCCAGCACACAATCCGAAGCACCAACGCATTGAGGATTGAGCAAATCGGCTTCAGACACCTCGACCTGTTCGCCTGATACGACGATCGGGCGAACTTGCAGCAAGCCAAATCTCGGTGGCGTTGATCGTGTCGGATCAAAGGTGACGGCAAATTCGATTTCGACGTCATAGCCGAGGGTTGTTTGACAGGAGGCTAAGAGGGCGGTAATGACATCATTCAGCGGAAGACGCTGTAAGTCCAGAATCGGGGCAAAGGTGAGCACTTTTGGGCCTTTGCCAAAGCTGCCGGGCATAAGACGATCGGATTGCGGATCGTAGGTTGAAACGAGCCAGTTCAGCGCGCCGTCCGGCTCGGCATCCATGATGTGAGCCTGACGCAAATATTCGGTTTCTTTTAACGGATCGTAGCCAGACAATCCGCTCATGTCGATCGACCAGAATTGTAACTGGGTGTTTCTGAGTAAATCTGCCGGGGTGCCATAGGGCGGAGGAACATGTGGGTAGGCCGGAGAATACAACCAGGAGGTTCCGCCGTCCACAATCGTTCTGCCCAATCCCATCGCAAGATTTACGACTCCGTCGCGGGCCCTGGCCTTTCCGGTCGGATAGAAATTGTACGAGCGCGCCACACCGGAAATGTTTGGATAAAAGGTGTTTCCACGACGCATGCCGACCACTTCCTGGATAATGACAGCCATTTTCTCATCACGGATCGAGTGGCTGGTTGCTTTCGCATAATCCTTTGCCTGCTTGAAAAACGTGGAAGCATAGACAAATTTGATCGCTTCGATCAGTTTGAGGAAACGCGCGTCAGGTGAGGGCTGATTGTTCGGGATCATTTTGGTCGCATAAATCCCGGCAAAAGGCGCGTACATCGCATCTTCCAGCAGGCTCGACGAACGGATTGCCAACGGACGGTGGACGTGTTCGATCAGGCTGCGAAGATCGCCGAGCATCATCACTGGCAGTTCGGCCTGTTGGAATTTATAGGCGATGTGATGATCCGACAGACTCTCCGAATAGGCGACATCGTAAAGATGATTGTGCCGCATAAACGCATCGAAATACATCGTCGTAATGACTGTTAGACGTGGGATATTGACGATCATTCGTTCGCGGTCATACTCTGAGGCAGCGATGCACTGCCGGCTTAGGGCTAATCCGCTGGCTTTGCCACCGATTTCCCCGGTTCCGATCAGGGTAAAATCTTCGGAGGCGTCAAAAAATTTTCGATCGAAAGCCGCGTGTGGATGGATCTCTTTCCGGTTCATAGGTGTTCCATAAGAATTTTTTACTACAGAGACACAAAGATGCAGAGTTTTTTGTGTGAAAGGTCTTTCTCTGCGTCTCTGCGTCTCTGTGGCACGCATTTATGAAGGTTATGTCAGACCCAGCCTCGCATTTTACAGGCTCGGGCAACCCGGTCGACAGCGATGACATGAGCTGCGTCGCGCAGTGACATCTGTTTCTTGCCGGCAAGCTCGCTGACGGAAAGAAAGGCGGAGGTCATTTTTACATCTAATTTTCCGAGCACCTCGTCTCGTTCCCAGTAGTAATTCATATTGCTTTGCACTTGTTCAAAATAGCTGCAAATGACTCCACCAGCATTGCAGAGGAAGTCAGGAATAACAAACGTTCCGCGACGATCGAGCTCCCGGTCGGCTTCGGGAGTTGTGGGACCGTTTGCACCTTCAGCGACAATTTTTACTGTGCGGGGAATCTTGCCGACGTTCTCAGCGGTAATTTGGTGTTCTAACGCCGCAGGGATCAAAATATCTACGCCTTGTTCGAGCCAGGCATCTCCCGGAAGAATCGCATAGCCCTTTTGGGATGCCTGTTCTGTGTCCACTTCGCCAAAGGGATTCGTCATTGCCAGTAACTCATCGAGATCGATGCCGTCTTGCTTCACGAAAGCGTTGGACGTTTGCGTCTTTTGGTCCCAACTGGACACGCAGCGTACTGTTCCGCCTAGCTGTTGATACAGTTGAATCGCGTTACGCGCAACATTGCCAAAGCCCTGAACGCTTGCTGAAGTGTCGTGCGGATTCATTCCCATCTGGCGCAAAGCCTCACGAATCATAAACCCCACTCCAAAGCCTGTCGCTTCTGTTCGGCCTAAGGAACCTCCCATTCCGACCGGTTTTCCGGTAATAAATCCAGGATATTTTCCGCTGTGCAGGGTTTCGTATTCGTCGAGCATCCAGAGCATGTGCTGCCCGCTTGTCATGACATCGGGCGCCGGAACATCCAGCAGGGGACCGACGTTGTTTACAAGGCGGCGAACCCAACCCCGGCAGAGTTGTTCCTGCTCCCACTGGCTCAAATTGTGCGGATCACAGACGACTCCGCCCTTGGCCCCGCCAAGAGGAATATCAACAAGCGCGCACTTCCAGGTCATCCAGGTTGCCAGGGCTCGAATCGAATCGATGGTTTCTTGTGGGTGGAAGCGAATGCCGCCTTTGCCAGGACCTCGTGCATCGTTATGCACCACCCGGAATCCTTGAAAGACTTTGAATTTTCCGTCATCCATGCGAATAGGAATGCTGAAACGGAATTCCCGCATCGGAGTCCTCAGGAACTCACGAGTTCCCTGGTCCAGCCCGAGTTTTTCAGCCGCCGCGTCAAACTGTTGTTGTGCCATTCTAAACGCATTAAATCGCTTATCTTCCATGAGTTGTTCCCCCTTTCATAGAACCTTTCACAATGGGCATATAGCTGGCCTAAACGAACTGTGACGACCGATACAGGCCAAAGTTTCCACTTTGGCGAGTCGAATTGGAAAGTTCGAACTACGACTGATGTAGGAGAGCTATATGTATTCCTGATAACTTTCACGGTCGTGAAAGTCTCCCGCGACATGACTCACAGTAACAGACAATACTATCTACAACGAGAAGATAAGACAAGGAAAAATTGTGAGACAAAAAGGATTTCCATCTCATCCGGTTTCGCTTCGTGAGTCTGTTCTATCCTGACTTTCATGATAGTCGGCATTCACATAACAGCCACGTGAAAGCACGTGTCCGAAATTGTCCAGATGGAGACCTCTTTACAGGTGGACTCCATCACCGTTTTTAGCACATAACAGCTCTGTCCGAAAAAGGGGAGGGAAATCCTGAAGACAACAATGTGGTGGCGCCTGCGAATGCTCTATACTATACTCCATCGCGATTGTATGAGTGCATCCCCCCACTCAACCATTCAAGTCAACGGAGTGTTACATGAAGCCTTAACGCTCCGTGAGACTTGAAGAACTCTTACCCTTGTTGCATTTCATGCATCCACGTCGGCATGGCGTCGATCGTCCGGTAGAGTTCTTCCGGGCAAGAGCAGCCGCCAGTCATCCAAGCCTGGACGCTTTAACGTGGCTGCAAATTCGCCGTTGCTGAACGGATGTGGTGATGTCGGGCTGAGAGGACCCGAAAAGGATTTGTGAGGAAGAATATGCTTGATGACGACAACAACGCCATCGAGGCTCGGCCCTCCAAAGTCGAGTTTGAGCGGAAAGCGTTTTGTCATTCATGCCTTGTTATCCCTGCCAAATGCTGTTAGCTGCCAAGCAGTTGATGCAGTTCCCGGCCTAATGGTTTTGCTTCGTCAAATGAAGGCGTTGAGGTTTGAATAAAGATTCCCCGCCTGCCAAAATAGTCGATCAGCGAGCGGCTGTATTCGACTAAATCTGTGCCTTTTTGGGGATGATCCCAGAAATAATGACGCAGATTCAGCGCGGTTTTCCCGACAGCAACCTCTTTGATCACATCCCATTTTCCGTTTTGCGGAATCGTTAAATCAATACCGCGTAATCCGGGAATTTCCATCATCACAGGCAAGACGTGTTTCAATTCACCACAGGAATGCACCACAATTCCCCCGAAGGCTTCAGCAATTTTCGTATTGTACTTCACGCCGAATTCACGGTACGATCTGGGCGACATGACTGCCGCCGTATCATCGCTGATGCGAAGCCCGATTTCTCGAGGGATATGCCAGGCGTCATGCCCCATTGCATACAAGTTCGTGATGCGTTGAAGCTGCAACTGCACAAATTCGATTGTGGCCTCAGTCACGATTTCAAGCAAAGCATGGATTTCCTTCGGGTGCAAGATTGTTGACTCGATAAAGGAGGTGTAATCCCACATAAGCGAGGCCGTCACAAGCGGCGATGGCACATTGACAAGGCGTAAGGGCCAGGAACTGTGGGTCTGAAGAAACTCGATTCTGTCGAAAGCTTTCTGATAGATCGGATTGTTCGCCAGGTCGGGTTTTTTCAGCTTATAGACATCGGCAGTGTTTTTTTCACTGATCAGAGCTGTAATCCAGGGATCGGCTTCGTTATTCACCGTAAATTCGCATCCAAATGCGGCAGCCATGACACTGATGCCGATATTGGGCTTGATATGAGGAAAGGTATAGTCGTAAACCTCGGCCCTTTCCTGGAAGTATTGCTCGTGCCAGCGAACTTCCGCTGAATCATCGTTATAATACTCTGTCGTGGCGAAATGAGGTGTCCCGATTTCGATCACAAACGGAACTTCTTGTGTTTCTTCCAGATTCCACGTCTTACGGATTGCCTCTTGTTTTGCCGCATCAATCAAAAGCATGCTTCCACCTCGGTATTAGCAATAATTGATCTCGTATCTTTCTCGCGCAAAGCCGTAAAGACGCAAAGAAAGGCTGGGAATATTCAAGAAATTCATTCACGCAGGGTGGCCTGTCTTTTGTCCACCAGCAGCCATTTGTGAAATAATTATGAGACGAGCCCAGACAGAAACCTCCCAGTGTCTCTGCATGAATATAAAAATTGATCATTTAAATAACAAATTTGGTAAAAACAACGAAATTTGGGGTATATATGTCACCAGCAATAACACCAAAATGCTGACTGCCAGAAATGGCAAGATGGCCCAGCTAATCTTTCCCAGAGAGATTCTACCGATTCCAGATGTCACAAACAAACAGACCCCGACAGGAGGAGTCGTTAAGCCGATCATCAGATTCAATACGGCGATAATGGCAAATTGAATCGGATCAATCCCGACGCTTATTGCCACTTTTAATAAGACCGGGAAAAGGATAATCAAAGCGGCGATAGTTTCCATAAAGGTTCCGACAAAAAGCAGCAGCAGATTAATCAGTAGCAAAATCACGTACTTATTCTGGGTAAAGCTCAACATCGATTTTGCGATAAGCTGGGGAATCTGCTCGCTGGTTAAGATCCAACCGAACAGATTTGCCAGACCGACCAGAACCATGAGCGACGCGGTCGTAATCGCTGTTTCAATAATAATGCCGGGGATATCCTTGAGAGAAAGCTCGCGATAAATGAAGAGGCCGACCAAAACGGCATACAATACGGCGACAATCGAAGCTTCGGTCGGGGTGAAAATTCCTCCGACAATTCCCACAAGAATGACGACCGTCATTAATAAGGCCCAAAATGCTCCTTTAAACTTGTCGATAATAACTTTGAAAGACTGGCGTTCACCTTTGGGATGATGCCGTTTGACGGAAATAAAATAGGAAACGGCCATAAGCCCCAGGCCCAGCAAAATCCCAGGAATTGCCCCGGCAATAAATAATTTTGCCACTGAGAGGCCGGTCAGAGTTCCGGCGATAATCATGGGCAGGCTCGGAGGGATGATTGGTCCGATGGTGGACGATGATGCTGTGACCGCACAGGAAAAATCTGTTTCATAGCCCTCTTTGACCATAGCCGGAATCATCACTGCTCCGACACTCGCCGAATCAGCCACAGCGGTTCCGGAGATCCCCGCAAAAATCATTGACGCTCCAACGTTTGCCAACCCCAATCCGCCGCGAATATGCCCCATGACGGCATTCGAGAATCCAACGATACGTTCTGTGATGCCCCCCCGGTTCATCAAATTTCCGGCCAGGATGAATCCGGGGACACACAACAGAACAAACACATCGATGCCGGTGTATATCTTTTGCGGAATAATCACTAAGGGGATATCAGCAAAAAAGACGTACGTCAGCGATGAGAGCCCCAGGCAGAAAGCGATCGGAAATCCCAGAAACAGCGTCACTAAAAAGACAGCGAACAACATAAAAATCATCATTTATTTCTTGCCTCCTCCTGAGATGAGGGTCTTTCCCAATTCGATCAACGAGTAGAGCCCGATAAAAAATGACATGACAAAGGTGCTGGTGAATACATAGGACATGGGAATTCTAAGCGCCGGCGACGATTGGATTACGCCGATCCGAATATAGCCGATCGATTGATACACAACGATCCCCATGAATACTGCGATCACAAGATAAATCACGATACTGAGAATTTTCTGGATCTTCGCTGGTAATAGATTCACAAAGGTGTCGACATAGACGAAGGCTTTGGTTTTTATGGCGAGCCCTCCGGCAAAACTGGCGGTATAGATAAAAAAGATCCGCGCCGCTTCTTCGGTCCAGGACGGGGCCTTAGGCAACGCAAACCGCGCAAAGACTTGAATGCTGACAACGGCAATCATGCCCAGAAAACTGATCAACGCTCCGACTTCAAGCGCCTTATCCATGATGAATTTGACTTTTTTCATGTTTTCAGAGAGGAGCCACAGAGTTCACAGAGAAAAGGAGTCCGAACAAGACCCGTAATGCTCCTTCAAGACTCCAGGAATTGAGTCGAAGCAAGAATGTTTTTGAGGGCGATTGTTGCTTCGACTCAATTCCTGGAGTTTTTATTGATAACAGGGGCAGCGTACGTCCCTGAACCACTATCTAAGGATATGTATAAGAAGGCCAGGGATCTCAGAAGCTCCCGATTCCCCATCCTGGCAATTTCCTCCTGATAGCAGTGACAGCATTCTCTGTGGGCTCTGTGGCTGAATACAACCCTTTACTTCACTTCTTGTATTCTCATGTACAGGTCTTTTTGTTCTGGCGTTAAGGCATCGAGGACAGCAGCTTCCGCTTTTTTCTGGAAGGCCGCCTTATCAACTTCAACAAAGGTCATACCAAGATCTTGCAGCTCTTTTGCCAGATTTTTTTCAGCTTCCTGGAACAGCTGGTGCTCGTATTCCTGCATTTCCTGTCCTGCTTCCAGAATCACTTGTTGCAGATCTTCCGGCATTGACTGGAATTTTTTCTCGCCCAGGACAACGTAGATCCAACTAATCACATGTTCTGTCAGGTTGCAGTATTTCTGCACTTCGTAGAAACCGGCGCTTTTAATCAGTGCGTATGGATTTTCCTGGCCTTCGATCGTTCCTTGCTGCAGCGATGTGAAGACTTCTGAAAACGCCATCGGCGTCGGTTTTGCGCCCAGCGCTTCCCAGACAGCCACAAATAACGGCACGTTCGGTACACGTAAAATCATGCCTTTCAGATCGTCGGGATGTTTAATCTCACGATTTGAGGTCAGGTTACGCGGGCCGCGACCAAACCAGCCAACAGGGCGAAGTCCGATTTTCTCAATGATTTCTTCTTCGATCTCTTTGCCAATTTCGCCGCCGGCAATTTTAGCCAGATGATCGGCATTACGGATAGCATACGGAGCGCCCATCAAACCGGCTTTCGGAGCCCAGTTTTGCATCGATTCGCCAGTGATCGTCATATCGACGGTTCCCATCCGAATGCCATCGATCAGTTCCATCTCTTTCCCCAATTGTTCGTTAGGATAAACTTTCACTTCAATCCGCCCATCGGATTTTTCCGCCACCAGTTCCGCAAATTTTACCGCAGCTTTATGCCACACATTTTCTTCATTGGCCAGATGGCCGAATTTCAAGGTATATTCCGCCTTAGCAAACGACATAGCCGGAACGAGTAACGTGATTGTCAGACAGAGTACCAGGACTTTCATAAATGATGTACGCATAGTGTAATCTCCTTCAGCCAAAACATGTTATTGTTGCGAATTTGACAGCCATCCCTTCCGTGGGATTTGCCGTAAATTCGAATACTATTGAAACATTTTGTTGTTCCACGAGAATATTTTTTTCTCTCCTCCATTAAACCGCAAGACGTTCTCGTTTGCTTTGCCTCATCTCCGTATGGTTCATGAAGCACACGTTACAAGTGGCGCGCGCATGGTTCAACAAGGCCCTTTCCGCATTCCTCCTTTCAGGTTTTGCCCTTGAAAGCGTCATCCTGTCTGTCTTTAGGCGACACGCTCAAGTGCGCTTACATTAACTTAGCAGTATAAAATCACGAGGGGTCGCTGATGGAGTCCACCGTGAGGTGCTCTTTGTCTGAAACAAAAGAACTGTGCATATGTGGAGGCCCTCAAAAGTCAGGTGGACTCCACCATATTCCCCCGAACACTGCTACTTCACATACTATGTGATAGATACCGGTTGAAAATTTCCTTTCGGCCGCCCACCGAGCGGTTTGTCTCGGTGGCAAATCGTTTCCGATGGCAGAAAAACATACTCACACCACGCGGAACTCTTTCTCAGAGAATCCTGAAATCAGGGAATTCTCGTGAAATATTCCGATGGTTGGTTTGATAGATCCCCAACACCTGCTCTAGTCAGATGCTGCTCAATGACCTCATCAACGCGCGCAGGATCTTTTTCACGAATACACGCCCCTGAGCGCTCATATCCATGGATCATTGTATCCCATGATAGTCCTGCCGCCAGACGAATAATACGCAGCCTGTCAACATTGTAACTCATCTTTCTGATATGCCGCCAGATCCGTTCTTTGCTACATCCTTTATAAATAATGTGATGAAATTCATTATCAATCTGATACATTCGCTCATAGTTCTTCTCTTTTTGACAAAATCTTTGCATTTCTAGATTGGCAAACAGATCGAACAGCCAATCATCTGGAAAATTTTCGCATGCCTCTTTCATGACTGCCTTCCCCGGCACGTTCCTAACAAAACGGGCTTCCTCTACCTGTTCAATATCGATGAGAGAAACAAATGAGCCTTTTTGTGGATAAATATTCGGGAGACCATCTTCGACAAGAATGAGAAATGCCTCACAGACGGGGGTGTGACTGATGTTGAGTCGGTCGGCAATCTCGGCTTGACTAAGCGCTGTTCCGGGGGGGAGAGGTGAAGTTTGATAACATTGCTTCGTAGGATCGTATAGACCCATTGTCTGATTGATTGCTGTACTTCTTTTTCAAGAATTTCCAGGTCCATGTTTCGATCCTTAACTGAAACCATCCATTTTTGGGCATAATAATCATACTGGTATGGTAGAATGATAGGCGGAGCATTCTTGTCAAGTATTTTTTTCCAAGAGAGACTTCACTATCACATCCACGCAGGACGCAGATTTCCGTCTTTTGAGGAGAAAAGAGAAGGTGCTGGCGATCCCATCCATTCCAACACGCAATTCATACTGACTTCACAAAGTAGCAGTATTTGCTGCCTTTATAATATTATCCTCCCAGAGTATGGGATTCCAGCATGATACGGAGGAATGGTTCAAATTGTTTTTTTCTTATACGGCACATCTGGCAATCTTACACGAAAAGGAGTTAATTGCACGTACTCTGCACCAGGTGGGACCAGGGCAGATGCAGACATTTGTGCCGGTCAACTGTGCCTCAATTCCGGAACCCTTATTTAAACGTGAATCTTTCGGTCATCGCAAGGGGGCGTTTACGGCGGCAGATCAGGATAAACCCGGATTGTTCGATCGGGCTCATCATGGGGACCTTGTTTTTGGATGAGGTCACAGAATGAGTCCTGGCATGCAAGCCAAATTGCTCCCCGTTCTGCAAGATGGGGAATATATGCCAGGCGATATGTGAGAACAATTTTCAAATTATTCAAACTATTTCGTGACAGGCCCTAAGAATGTTGTTATGAAAATTATAAATGTCAAAAGTTACATTTTACAATACGATATCGAGCAGGCGCTAGGGTTTTCTCAACTCTATTTCACGACCTGAACCGCTCATAGTGTCGAAATATTACAGATGAAGGGCTGACTGGAATCGTCGAAAATCCGCTGTACCCGGAAGTGATCTGGCATAAGGTGTACAACTTACTTTGCGATCACGGACAAAAAGGCATACCGATGCAAAGCCTGTCCGGTGTGGATATTGTCTTGTGGGATATTGCCGGAAAATTCGGCCAACAGCCTGTGCACACGTTGCGAGGCGGGACATTCCGCGACAAGGTGCAGGTTTACGGCTATGGAGAAATGGGTTTCAAGTGATGAAAATGAAAATCGGGAAAACTCCTGCCGAAGATATCGCGCTGGTGCAAGCCATGCGTGAGGCGATCGGGGATGAGACTAAACTAATGGTCGACGCTAACCATTTTTGACCTCGTTACAGCCGAATTCCGGAGCGTACATACCAGCCGAACCGATGCTGGAATACGATACGACTCCGAATATCTTTCGGGAAGAGCTTATTCAAGAACCATTAGACATATTGGACCAAGTCAAGAAAACCGAAGGATTCGCGAATGTGCCCGAAAAAGTGGGCCTGGAGTCGAATGAGATCGCTCCTTTGTCAAAACCTATCAAAGAAATACGTGAGGTATTAAAGAATGTCGGAGGTACAGAAAAATTTTAGGGAATATCTCGAATCAAAAGACACTGTTTTTGGCGTATTCACCAAAACAAACGACCCGTTTTTTATAGAAATCCTCGGCAAAGCGGGGTTTGATTTTGTCATCCTCGACACTGAACATGGCCCGAACGATCCCAGAGCTGTGTATCCCTTAATCATGGCTGCCAAATTGAACAACATGTATCCGGTTGTCAGGGTGCCGAAATTGACAGATATCGATATCCAGCGAACCTTGGATCTCGGCGTTTCGGGCGTACAAATTCCACAAATTCAGTGTAAAGAAGATGCGATCAAGGTTAAGCAATATACCCGATTTCATCCAAAAGGCATGCGCGGGCTTTGCCGCTTCGTTCGTCCGGCGGATTTTTCTTTAAAAGATAAGAGCGACTATTTTGCGGAACAAAATGAGGTCACTACGATTATTCATATCGAAGGGGTGGAAGGTATCAATAATCTAGATGAGATTATTCAGGTCGAGGACATCGACATCATTTTTATCGGTCCCTACGATTTATCGCAATCGATGGGGATTCCTGGAGAGGTGGAGCATCCAGAGCTGCTGACGGAAATCGAAAAAATCGTCGAAAAGTGCAAAGTTCACAACAAACATATCGGCATTTTCACCGAAAGTGTTTCTCTGGCTTTAAAGTACAAAGCTTTGGGAATCAAATATATTTCATATTCCGTCGATGTCGGTATTTTTGCCGAAGCCTGCTCGTCGATCGTGAAGCAGTTGAATGAAATTAAAGCCCCGGCTTAAGCCCATTGTGCGACTATAGACCCAGCCAGAGGTTCACTCTCTGGCTGGGTCTATGACGTATGATAGGGGGATGATCCGTGGAAAAAGAGCTTACGCCTCCGCAATCTCTGATGTGCATTGAGGGCAGCGCATCGCTTTAAGCGGGATTGTCGAAAAACAGTGCGGGCACTCTTTCGTTGTTGCCGGAGCTTCTTCCTCTTCTTCCCGCCTCAGGGAGTTGATACTGCGAACCAGAAGAAAAACAGCAAAGGCCACGATAATAAAATTAATGACTGTATTGAGGAACAGTCCGATATTCATGGTAACTGCCCCTGCATCTTGCGCGATCGTCAGCGATGCGTACGGTCCGGCGGTCGTGCCTTCTTTTAACACGAAAAAGAGGTTGGAGAAATCGACTTTTCCTAAAAGCAGACCAATCGGCGGCATAATCACATCATTAACGAGCGACTGAACGATCCCTCCGAATGCCGCTCCGATAATGATACCGACAGCCATGTCAACAACATTTCCCCGCATAGCGAATTCTTTGAATTCCTGAAACATTTTTTTGAACATGTTCTTTCCCTCCTTCTCCCTCTAACTCCCTTGTTTATTTTGTATCAGCTTTTCCAATCTCACAACGGTTTCGTGACATCTCCTCCCGACTTTTGGATAAGCGTGACGCAGAATGACAAACTCTCTGTAGAATAACAAAATCATTATGAATGTCAAGCATTTTGAGTACTTTTTGAGCAAACTAAACAGATTGAACTTTATATATGAGGAGAATTTTAACTCGACAATGTTAAATTCCCGGAGCGACAGCAGGGCTGTTAAGCTCTCTGGGATATGTGAGAAATATCCTTCGCACTGAGCTCGTCGAAGGGCGAGCGGTTTACATTGTAATTTAACATTGTCGAGTTGAAACCATGCAGATTCTTCTCAGCCCTTTATCCAGGAATGAAAGGGCCAGCGAGTTCTGTAAGAAAGAAAAATTTACCTGGCATAGTCGGAATAAAACTCGACGGGACCCAAATATCAGGACCATATCGTAACGTGACCCACAACCCCCATCCCTTGCCAGTGCATTCCGCATCCCAGAATCCCTTCACATCCGCCAATTGTTCTATCTGCCTGCAAAAACAGGCCTGGGCCTATCGTATTCGCTCGGCAAGGCACTCATGTCAGGCTGCTTTTAATCCTAATCGTCGAATTCTGCTCAAGCGTTAACGGATGTTGTTTCGCTTTAAAGGCCCTCGTTCAATGTTTCCACTTTAGTTCGGTATACAGGAAAGTTCGATGTAAGATTTTCGCTAAATCAGGTAAAAAATTCTTGACAAAAAAGAAAGAAGGTAAACGCTTACCCAAGCAAGGTAATTGTATACTCTCATCAATACAAGGAGAACACAATCATGGCAACACTACTCAATTTTGGCGCTCCCGATCAGATTATCGACCAGACCCAAAAAGACACATTGGTCAGGGAGATTCTTCAAAAAATTACTGATACACTCGGGAAAACTCCTCAAAAAGTTCTGCTGCTCCCACCGGATATGACCCGTTTCCACTCCGATGCCGGGAATCTGACGCAAATGGTGTATAAGCTGCTGTCACCGACAGCCCATATTGATATTATGCCGGCAATCGGAACGCACTATGCAATGACTGAAGAAGAAATCCGGGAGATGTTCGGTTCGGAGATTCCGATGGACTGCTTTAAAGAGCACGATTGGAAAAATGAGGTGAAGGTACTTGGCGAGGTTCCTTCGGAAAAAATCAAAGAGCTCTCTGAGGGCGCTCTCGATTATTCGATGGAGGTCGGGGTCAACCGACTGCTGGTCGAAGGCAACTACGATCTCATCCTGTCGATCGGCCAAATCGTGCCCCATGAAGTGATTGGCATGGCCAATTTTACCAAAAATGTCTGTGTTGGTGTTGGTGGCTCGGATATGATCAATAAATCCCATTTCCTCGGAGCAGTCTATGGCATGGAGAAGATTATGGGGCGCGTCGATACTCCGGTCCGACAGGCTTTGGATTACGCGTTCCAGACTTATGTCGGGGATCTCCCGATCTTCTTCTTGATGACGGTCATGGGGAAACAGGATGACCAGTTAGTGATGCGCGGCCTCTTCTGCGGTGATATGGATGACGAAGCCTTCCGTATGGCCGCTAAACTCAGTCAACAAGTCAATTTGGATCTCCTGGAGGAGAGACTCGATAAAGTGGTGGTCTATCTCGATCCCTCTGAATTCAAATCGACTTGGCTGGGCGACAAATCCATCTACCGTACCCGTATGGTTATGGCGGATGAGGGAGAGTTAATTATTCTTGCTCCCGGCTTGAAAGAATTCGGCGAAGACCCCGAAAATGACCGGTTGATTAGAAAATATGGCTATCGTGGAACGCCAGCGATTTTAAAAGCAGTGGAAGAAAATGGAGAATTACAAGCCAGCCTGGGGGCGGCAGCACACATGATTCATGGGTCGAGTGAGGGACGCTTCAAAGTGACCTATTGCCCAGGTTCAGGTATCAGCCGGGAAGAGATCGAGAGTGTGGGGTATGCATATGCCCCTTATGAAGAAATGAGCAAAAAATACAATCCGGAAACCTTGCAGGATGGCTGGAACACGCTGCCTGACGGTGAAAAGATTTTTTATGTCAGCAATCCTGCCCTGGGGCTGTGGGCGCTGCGGGAGCATTTTCAGGACGAGTAAATACCGACAACGGATTGAAGAAATCAGCGGATATGAAGATATTGCCGAGAAGGTAGCTTCTTCTCAATTCAGCATAACGTATTTTTAGGTATAAGGACAACTAACATCAATGACAATGAAATTGAGAAATGACCGGATGTGACAAAGAAATCCGTTTCTTTCTTCAATTCGTTGTAGCTTCAAAGGAGCCACACAATGAAAACATACTCATTTGATGATCTGAAAGGAAAAGTTTGTGTGATTACCGGTGGCGGCGGCGTGATCGGGACAGCGTTAGCCAAAGCGATTGCCAGCACAGGCGTAAAACTCGCAATCCTTGATCTGTTTCAAGAAGCTGCCGATAAAACGGCTGCCGAAATTAACGACATGCCAGGCGCAGCAGCAATTGCCGTCGCGGCTAGCGTGCTTGATAAAGAATCGTTACAACAGGCGAAAGCAACCGTTAATGAGAAGCTCGGCAAGATTGATATTCTGATCAATTGCGCGGGTGGAAATTCTCCCAAAGCCACGTCCCAGGTCGAAATGATGGAGAAATCCGATCTGGCGGATCTGGAAAAAACTTTCTTCGGCCTTCAGCTCGAGGGCTTTCAAAAAGTTTTCGACCTTAATTTCATGGGCACGGTTCTCCCGACCATGGTCTTCTCCACCGATATGCTCGATCTGGAAAAAGGAGTGATTCTCAACATTTCTTCCATGAGCGCTTACTCACCACTTACGAAAGTTCCGGCCTATTCGGCGGCTAAAGCCAGCATCAACAATCTTACTGAATGGCTCGCCACGCATTTCGCTAAAATGAACATTCGCGTGAATGCGATTGCTCCGGGATTCTTTCTGACCACGCAAAACAGATTCCTATTGGTCGATGAACAAAGCGGTGAATACACGGCACGCGGCCAGAAAGTGATTAACGGCACACCGATGGGCCGCTTCGGCGATCCGGAAGAATTATGCGGTACGGTGTTATATTTGTTATCCGATCTTTCATCATTCGTTACTGGTGTCTGTGTCCCGATCGACGGCGGATACAACGCCTATTCAGGAGTATAGTGTTTTGTGTTTTGTGTCTTGTGTTTTATGTTTCGTCATGTCACAGAGGTAAACGAAACCAAACACCAAACACCAAACACTCAATACCGAATTTTATGGGTCTCGAATTAAGACAAGATGCAAAGTATGCTATCGTGATTCCCACCAGCATGGGAATTCGTATCACCCCGGAAAACGGCCAGCCCGTTCACCTCGGCGGCAAATTCGCTATGCAGGTCACAAGCGCCGAATCCAATGTTGGGACAGTGTCGTCCTATCTCGGTCTGCCTGTCAAAATCCTGACGACCTTTGTCAAAGGCAGCCCGATTGCCAGACTCATCAAAGACGATCTGGCAAGCCGCCATATGGATTATGAAGGCAAAGATGTCGATCCGGGCGGTCCCTGGGGCTATCGCCATCAGATCAATATCGCGGATAGTGGTTATGGCTCTCGCGGACCGCGCGTGTATAACGATCGTGCCGGCGAAGTCGGCCGGACATTAAACGTGAAAGATTTTGATTTGGATCGTATTTTCGGCGAAGAAGGCGCTCAAATCGTCCACATGTCGGGCCTGATCGCGGCCATGTCTCCTGAAACCGGCGAATTCTGCCTCGAAATCGCCAGAGCCGCCAAAAAATACGGAACCCGCATCTGTTTCGATATGAATTTCCGCGCCTCATTCTGGGAAGGGCGCGAAAAAGAACTACATGAAATTTTCAGCGAGATCGCCAGCCTGGGTGACATTCTTGTCGGCAATGAAGAAGATTTCCAACTCTGCCTGGGCATCGAAGGGCCGGAAGCCGGCGGGAAAGACCTGGCTGCCAAAATCGAAGGTTTTAAAGGCATGATCGGCCGCGTCAAAGCCGCCTATCCGAACGCTTCGGTCTTTGCGACAACCCTGCGACAGGTCATCAACGCCAATAGTCACATGTGGGGCGCGATTATGTCGGAAGGTGAGAACTGGCACGTTGTGGAACCGCGCCAGATTACGGTACTCGATAGAATCGGCGGCGGTGACAGTTTTGTCGGCGGCATGCTCTATGCGCTCCTGAGAGGGTGGGAACCGGAAAAATGGGTACAATATGGCTGGGCCAACGGCGCATTGACGACTAGTCTGTACACCGACTACAGCCAGCCAGCCGACGAAGAGCAAATTTGGAGCATTTGGCAGGGCAACGCACGAGTCAAACGATAAATCGTCGGGAGGGCCGGTGTTCAGGCCCACCAAACGTTCAAGAAAAACGCTGGGCCTGAACACCGGCCCTCCCGACAGGATGATATGAAAAATTCCCATCGGATATTAGACGCATTTCAACCGGAGAAATCGTTCTTCATCGGGATCGATTCTGACGGCTGCGTCTTTGATACGATGGAGATCAAACAGAAACAATGCTTTTGCCCCAATACGATCGAGTGTTGGAACTTGCAGGCGATCGCGGAGTATGTTGCCGAAGTCATTGAATTCGTCAATCTCTATTCGATATTTCGGGGAACCAACCGTTTCCCATCGCTTGTGATGGTCATGGATTTTCTACGGGAGCGCTCGGATGTCGTTGACGGTAGTTCGCTCATTCCTGACATGACGCCGCTTTCAGCCTGGATCGAGCAGGAGACTCAACTCGGAAACTTGACCCTTGAACGCTATGCGAAAACTGTGAACGATCCTATCGTCACAACGACATTACAATGGTCGCTGGCAGTGAATGCGACCATTGAGAAGATCGTAAAGGCGGTTCCCTCATTTCCATTTGTGAGAGAATCCCTCAAGAAGATGATTGAAAAGGCCGATACGATCGTGGTGTCACAAACTCCACTTGAAGCGCTTGAGCGAGAATGGGAAGAACATCACATGAGCCAGTTCGTCAGATTGATCGCAGGCCAGGAGTACGGCAGTAAAGCCGAGCATCTCACATACGCCGCGAAAGGAAAATATCCGGACGATAATATTCTCATGATCGGTGATGCTTTAGGCGATCTCAACGCCGCGAAACAGAATGGGTGCCTGTTCTATCCGATCAATCCCGGCCGAGAAACAGCCTCCTGGGAACGTTTTTACCAGGAAGGACTCGAAAAATTTTTTCAGGGAACATACGCAGGAGCATACGAAGAGACAGTCATTACAGAATTTCATTCGTATTTACCAGCTACACCACCGTGGAAACGGTAAAACATTATAAAATCCGCCGCAGAGGCGCAGAGGCGCAGAGGAAAAACACGAAAGACCCAAAGACTTTAGAGAGAGCAAACCACGTTGTTGGCTGTTTTCTAACACTTCGTGTCTTTGTGACTTTGTGGCACAAAAACTATGAAAAAAGCAGATATTGGAGTGGTCGGATTAGCCGTGATGGGGGAAAACCTCATCCTGAATATGGAAAGTAAAGGTTTTACAGTCGCCGCCTACAACAGAACCGTTGCAAAAGTCGATAAATTCGTCGAAGGTCGCGCCAAAGGCAAAAACATCATCGGCTGCCGCAGCATTGAAGAACTGGTCGAAAACCTGGAACGGCCGCGCCGCGTCATGCTGATGGTCAAAGCCGGGAGCGCTGTCGATGCCTTTATCGATCAAGTGCTGCCTCATCTCGAAGACGGCGACATCATCATCGACGGTGGAAACTCCCATTTCCCCGATACGATCCGCCGTACCGAGAAAGTCGAAGCTGCCGGCAAACTGTATATCGGAACCGGCGTATCAGGCGGCGAAGAAGGCGCGCTCCTCGGACCGTCCATTATGCCCGGTGGGTCTCCGGCAGCCTGGGAACATGTCAAAGCAATTTTCCAGAAAATCTCAGCCCATACGTCTGACGGCGAACCCTGTTGTGACTGGGTTGGCGAAGGCGGCGCCGGCCATTTCGTCAAAATGGTTCACAATGGTATCGAATACGGCGATATGCAGCTCATCTGTGAAGCCTATCAACTGATGAAAGATCTGCTCGGCATGTCGGCTGATGAAATGCACGAAGTGTTCAAAGAATGGAACAAAGGCGAACTCGACAGCTACCTGGTCGAGATTACCCGCGACATTCTGGCCTACAAAGATGAAGATGGCAGCTCTCTGGTCGATAACATTCTGGATACCGCCGGACAAAAAGGCACCGGTAAATGGACCGGCATTGCCGCATTGGATGAAGGCGTGCCGTTAACCCTGATCGGCGAAGCCGTATTTGCCCGCTGCCTGTCAGCGATCAAAGAAGAACGTGTGGCTGCTTCGAAAGTGTTGTCCGGTCCGGAAGCAAAATTTGAAGGCGACAAAAAAGCCTTTATCGAAGACATCAGAAATGCACTGTTTGCTTCTAAAATCGTCTCTTACGCTCAGGGCTACACTCTGATGCGCGCTGCGGCCAAAACCTACGGCTGGAATTTGAATAACGGCGGCATCGCCCTGATGTGGCGCGGCGGCTGCATCATCCGTTCCGTCTTCCTCGGTAAAATCAAAGAAGCCTTTGATAACAATCCGGAATTGACCAACCTGCTGCTCGATCCATTCTTCAAAGAAAAAATTGAAGCTGCTCAGGCAAGCTGGCGCCGTGTGTGTGCGACTGCCCTGACAAATGGGATTCCAGTACCGGCGTTTACAACGGCTCTCTGTTATTACGACGGATTCAGAAGCGAACGTCTGCCCGCCAACCTGCTTCAGGCGCAACGCGACTATTTTGGCGCTCATACCTACGAACGCCTCGACAAACCGCGTGGTGAATTCTTCCATACCAATTGGACCGGCCGCGGCGGCGATACTTCCGCTTCGACCTACGTTGTATAATTGTTTTACCGGAGCCCATCGTGACGATGGGCTCCACAGTTCCATAACGTCTTCATACTGAGTTCCCTCCCCCATCCAAATTTTAATTGACAGCGCATTACAAAGATGCTAAAATCCCCTTGACAGCCATGCTATTGTTCATCATACTGGACAGGTCAATCCGTATTATAAACATTCAAGCACATAATCACATTATGCAAAGGAGGATTCAATGAGCGTTACAACCATCCAGTTGCAGGAACGATTTTTTACGGAAAAGGAAAGAATCTTTGTCGAATCCGAGGGACTGTCAGCCTCGTTGTTTCGATACGACACCGGGGTCTGCGGATTACGGCTGAAAAATACTCGCGGCGAGCTGATTATGCTGCCGTTCAAAGGCCAGCAAATCTGGGACTGCACGTTTGATGACCGTCGCCTGACCATGAAATCGATGTTCCCCCAACCGATTGACACGCAGGAATATCTCGGAACCTACGGCGCATTTTTTGTGCATTGCGGCGTCCTGGCGATGGGTGTACCGTCGCCCGACGATACACATCCGCTGCATGGCGATATTCCGAATGCAAGATATCAAAAGGCGTATCTCCAGGTCGGCAGCGATGAACGCGGAGCCTTTATCGGTCTGGGCGGACAGCTTGAATACACGGTTGCCTTCAACCACCATTACCGGTTCGAACCGCTCGTCAAACTCTATGCCGATGAGACCGTCGTGCCCGTATCAGGCACTCTGACGAACCTCAAAAAGACTGAGATGGAGTATATGTACATGGCTCATACCAATTTCCGCCCGGTGGATAATGGCCGAATCGTCTACAGCGCGCCCTGCACGCCGGAACACTCCCGCGTGTCGATTAATGTGCCGGCCCATATCAAAAGCTCACATCCGATCGAAGACTTCAAAGCCTTTCTACACGCGCTCAAAGACGATCCGACAAAACATACGGTCCTGACCCCTGATTTGATTTTAGACCCTGAAGTGATTTTCTTTCTCGACTATCAGGCCGATGAAGACGGATTTGCCCACAGCATGCAGGTTCATCCCGATGGGTACGCGCACTATATTTCCCATCGTCTGGCAGAACTTGGGAAGGGTGTACGCTGGTTGTGCCGCACGCCGGATCAGGATGCTCTCGGCCTCTATCTGCCGGCCACTGCGGAACATCAGGGCTACCTGGCAGAGAAAGAAAAAGGGAATGTCAAAATACTGCCTGGCGGAGAATCAGTGGAATTCCGCGAAAACGTCGGTTTGCTGAACCCGGAGCAGGCCAAAGAGATGGAAGCCAGGATTCAAAAAATTCTGACATAATGGATAGGTCCCGATTTTCAGAGACCTGCAAAGGAAATTAACGGATAGTTTTCGGCTCTGTGTCGAATCCGTTGATTTCCTTAATCCGTTGCAGGTCTTCGGGTTGCCAGAACAATGCCTGCCAGAATCAACACAATTCCCACCGCATGAAAGGCTTTGAAATGCTCGCCGAGAAACACGATCGCCAGAATGCTGCCAAAGACCGGCATCAGGTGAACAAATAAGCCCGCACGATTTGCGCCCAGCAATTCTACACCCCGGTTAAAACACAAATAAGCTAAAATTGAGGGGAAGAGCGCGACATACCCGATCGCCATGACCGTCAGGTAATTGGCAGGCATGATCTGGCGTGTGAAATGCTCCCAAAGATAGAGTGGGAATATGATAAGGGTTCCCGTCGCGAATGTGGCTGCAAGAAAACTCAGAGGGTGCATTGCAGGACGTTTGCGCAAAAAGGCAGAGTACGCAGCATAACAGATCAGAGCAATCACAATCAGCATATCGCCGGTATTAAATGATAAGGTTGCCAACACACTGAGTTTGCCCTGAACGATGATGACGATCGCTCCGATCAGCGAGATAAACACGCCTAGAGCCTGAATTGGGGTAATTGTCTCGCGGAAAAAAAGGTAGCTGATAGTCATAATTGCGATTGGGAGTACGGCTTGTAATAGAACCCCATTAATTGCGGTCGTCGATTGTAATCCAGTGTACACCATCGTATTAAAGGCCGCGATTCCCAGTGCTGATAAAAAAAGAATAATTTTCCAATGTGAGACAACCACTTTCCAATCGTGTTTAAGATGCGGCAGGGCAAAACCTATGATAACAAGGGAAGCGATACACCACCGCCAGAAGGCCAGTCCAATCGGCGGCAGTGTTCCCCGTAAGGCCCGGCCGACAATAAAATTTCCCGACCAGAACAGCGGAGCCAAAGGTGTTAAAAGATAGGGTAGGCTGTAGAGGCGTTTCCCAAAATGACTGAGGGACGATTCAGTGTGTGATGTGTTCAATGTGCGTGTCCTTTCTAAAAAAAGGTGATGACTTAGCACGAAAGAGACAAAACACATAACGTGTTTATACAGTACTATTCACTTACATTGCTACCAGCATGACCCCTGACAGAGTTTCAAACCCTGTCCGGGTTGTTTCAGTGTTGATAAATAATGCTGTATATGCTGATACGCCCCGTGAATGTGACGATTTTTTTCGTGAATTCTATGTGTTTCGTGGTTGTCGCTAAGTCGTGACAAGAAAAGTATGAGTTTTTTTCATGTGCAGACTGACAAACCCTTTTGTGACAGCAGGTTTTTGTCAATAGAAAGGATAGCGGGAAGGTAGAAAGCTGAAGAAAAACGTGTTAATCAGGCGCATGCAGCACCGTTTTATCAATGAACGTTTAATATTCGTAAAACGATTCCAGGATTTTGTCAAACGCAGGTTTATTTGAATCATATTTTGAGATTAACGACCAGGCGCTGATTTGATGAAAATATTTTCGCCCTTCCAAGGTCGTGTGCAGATATTTCATATTCAAGCCATCCACACTGCCGGTAATCTCATACTGTACGCCTTTCATAGAGCCGATAAGAATCTCTGTTGGCCCACTGACCTCCCGGTAATTGAGGACAGAATCTCTCAAAAATTTACGCGTTAAATTTGAGTGCATTCTATAAGTGATGAAGTTTTCAAAATCAACCTTGAGTTCACTCATTACTACGAGGTATCCCTCATTTTTCGCATTGGCGATCTGGATATCAGCCTCATTATTCAAATCACTTTCCATAACCCATCCACGGGGTTTTTTGAGGCCAAATTCATCACTCGGTCCTGACACGAACTGTTCTTGTGTCGTATAGAACCCTATAATTCCACTAATCCCAATAACAAGAAGAACTCCGATAACACGGGCAACAAGTTTTGAGAAGATGCGATCAGTCGTTGATGGCTCCGGAAATTCCTTTTGTTTATGGTGTGTATGTTGGGTTATTTGGCGATATTCACCTTTAGGCTTCCTGGATTCTTGCCTCTCACTCTCTCTTCCATGGGCTTTGAGATAATTTTTGATAAAAACGCCGCAATAAGAGCATCTCTTTGCCTCTTCCTGTTCTGTGCCACATTTGGGACAGATCATCATACCTTCTTTTTTCTCAGTTCCCGGCTTACTTTCAGGATGACTTTTCAGGTAATGTTTGATAATAATGCCGCAATGAATGCACTCCTCAGACTTATCCTGTTTGAACCCGCATTTCGGGCAAGTCATTTTTGATTCAATCTCAAGGACTTCAATATGGCAAATTGTACCAGCCTGTTCAAACACTCTCTGGTATTTGAGAGCCGCCTGATGATCAGCCTTTGCTTTTATAATAATTTTTTTTCCGGTAAAAAATCTTTCAGCCTGCTGGACACTACATTTGAAAAGTTGAGCGAGTTTTTGCTGAGCTTCTTCACGAGTATGTTGCCTGCCGATTTCTCCATAAAACACGACATTGTAGAGTTCTTGTGCCATACCGCCCTCCTTATGGAAGCGATAAAAGGCCTCACATCGCCCATCCGTTCCGATTTCACGGTATGTGTCACGGTGAACCTTTAACAGATGCAACGTGGCGCATGATATACATGAAAACCATGCAAACAAAGATTTAATGAGTCGCCTTACGCAGAACCGCTCCGCGGTAAACAACTCATCATACGAATTTTTGCGTAAGGTGAGTTCATTATAAAAATAAGGTACAAAAACAGAAAAGTCAAAAAAAGATGAGGGGGAGAAAAAAATCACTACATTCAGAACCGTCTGATGGTCCCAACAACAAATCAGCGATTTTTCGTTTGACAAGTATTACAAAAGATGCACATATTTTTAAAAAAGAAAATGTGTTCCTATCCACAAACACTCATCCTATCACTGACTTCATGAGCGATGTATTTGCCGTAAATTATAGCGGAGAACCGTTTCATTTTTTCGGTCCGGCACATATCACAGTCCTTACGAGCATCATCCTGTTCAATGTGCTGTTTTTCCTGTTTCGAAAACGTTTTTCTGTCAAAGTACGTCGCAACATCCGTTATGGAATGGCAATCCTGCTTTTTCTCAACGAAATCGGTTACCATATCTGGCGCATCAGCACCGGAACCTGGACGATACAACATATGCTTCCGCTGCACCTGTGCGCCGTGCTGGTCTGGTTCAGCCTCGTGATGTTGCTCACCGGAAGTGTACGCATCTACGAGTTTTCCTATTTCCTCGGTATCGCTGGCGCAACTCAGGCCTTGCTGACTCCAGAAGTCAGTCAATACGGTTTCCCGCATTATCGCTGGTGCCAAACCTTTATATCGCATGGAATTCTTGTGGCAATTCCTTTGTATATGACATTTGTCGAAGGCTTCCGCCCGTATTGGAAATCAGTGACGCGGGTTCTGTTGACGTTAAATATCTATGCCGTGTTCGTGGGGATTGTGAATGCTATGGTCGGCAGTAATTATCTGTTCATTGCCCGAAAACCAGACATGCCCACATTACTGGACGTCCTCGGTCCCTGGCCCTGGTATATCCTGGCAATGGAGGCGCTCGCACTTGTGCTCTGCCTCTTGCTCTATCTACCTTTTGCCATCAAAGATAAAAAGGCACGTTAAAAATAACAGATGGACCCCATCTTTGACATGATGTCCATCTTTAACATGTTTCAAACTTTTCGATCCAAGATGGACGCCACCTTGGAAGGTGGAGCCCATCATTACCTATGAACGGTTACAATCGCGACCAGAAAACCTTTACGCTAACAGCGATAAAGCTGGAGCATTATCATCGCAATCATCCTCATACCAGCTTTTCACGCGGCGTCTGCCCGATCTGTCACGCTCAATACGGGCAAGAATATATGGAACCGGTTGCCGCGTTTTTTCGGGCAAACGGTTTTGACGTGGTCGATGTCGGCGATGCGCATATCACGATCAGCGCTCCTTCGAAACCACGCAAAAAATTCGGGATGTGGATTACGAAGGAGACTGATGAACTCTACCAATTACTGGCTGGAAGAATTGAAGCCAGACCGGGTTCTCTGCCACACCTCGTGAATTTTGAGGAATACGATGAACGTGAAAGTCATGAACGAAAATCTGTTTCACTTCTCGAATCTGACCGACCGATCATCCGCTTAGAAGCCTGGCTTCAGGAATTTAAGGAACATCTGCAACGCGATAGCAAAAATCGCCCGGCGATTGTGTCTGCTGCTGAAATAAGGCTGATTCAGACAATTCAGGCCAAAATTCAAGAATTGATACAGTAATTCTACATAAGTTGTGATGGCAGCACAGACATTCTTGTCTGTGCAGACAGGCAAGAATGTCTGTTTCACCATATGACATTTCCTTGAGGGTGGCTCTATTGTTGTTCGGTAATAAGTCCTGCTTTGTGAGGTCATTTCATCACGAACGGCACTTTCAGCACATGTAACAAAGTAGGATTGCATTTCGTATAAAAAACGTACTCTATTCGCCGAACAGCCTTTTTTGCAAGAGCGTTTGTTTTTTGATTGACAAAAATGTGTATTTAATACCTACTAAAGTAACTTTAGTTACTTAAATATAGACAGAGTAACTAAAATTAAGATATGCTTTATTCAAGCTGTATGAACCTGCAATATGTTCTGATGAGATAGTATCGGGACCGGACAACATGAAAATATGGAGGATTTCAGATGAGAAAACGTCTTGTAATCATTCTTGTGATGTGTATCGTTACAGCAGTTTTCGGCCTGACAAGTGTTGCTGCTGAAAAAGTGCTGACTATCGGCATCTCGAAAGAACCGGCTAATTTGAATCCGGTTTTAATCCCCGGAATATACGGCGAAGCCCTCGCCGGTAATCTCTTTGATACCTTGATTTCATTCAAAGAAAGCGCTTCTGAGCCGGCTCCGGCTTTGGCCGAGAAATGGGACATCACTGAAGACGGCAAAGAATACACCTTCTTCTTGCGAAAAGGAGTACAGTTTCACAACGGACAGGAGATGAAAGCCAGCGATGTCAAATATACATTGGAAGCAATCATGAATCCGGACAACGCCTCCCCCAGCAAAGAATTTTTCTCCCTGATCGAACAGATTGAGGTGGTAGACGATTATACTGTGAAACTCACGCTCAAAAGCCCATATGCGCCGTTATTGCTGGCATTGGGAAACCCGACGGCGGGTATTATTCCTGAAAACGTTGTCGAAGAAGTCGGTATGGACAAATTCGATCGACATCCAATCGGCACCGGAGCGTTTAAGTTTGTCGAATGGTTGCCGGACGACCGCATTACGCTTGAAAAGAATGAAAACTACTTTTTAGGCAGCCCGAATATCGATAAGGTCGTATTTCGCCCAATTCCCAAACCTGAAGTCATGGCCGCAGAGCTTGAAGCTGGCGGACTTGACATCGGTCATCAATTATTGGCTCAGGATGTGAAACGGTTGGCTGATGAGGACTCTCTGGACGTCAAAACAATTTCCGGTCTCGGTAATTCCTATTTGGGATTCTCGTTTGAGAAAGAGCCGTTTTCCGATGTGCGCTTCAGAAAAGCCTTCTATCACGCCGTGCCGTTTGATGCCGCCATTAAAGGCATCTGGGACGGTGTCGGAGAACGTTCGTATTCCTGGATTCCGAACGGTGTGTTTCCGGATGATACGGCCTATATGATGGAACACGCTCTGGCCTATGACAAAGATAAAGCTACGGCGTTGTTCGACGAACTGAAGGCTGAAGGAGTCCTCGAAGATGGATTCGAGTTTTCGATTTACACCTCTCAAAATCCGTATCGTGTGAAAATTGCGACTGCCATTGCCACGGAACTCAGAAAATACGATCTGAAGGCCAAAGTTGAATCACTGGAATGGGGAACCCTGTTCCCGCTTCTGAAAGAAGGGGTCGGTGTCTACATCATGGGGTGGGGCTCTGTGCCCGATCCGGATCGCTGGACCTATAAAATCTTCCATAGTGATTCGACCATGAACTTCTCCAAATACAAGTTGCCTGAGATCGATGAGGCTCTCGAATTGGGAAGAACGCTGGTTGGAAACGAAAAACGCGGAGAACAGTATAAAAAAGTCATGCGTAAAGCGCTGGCGGAAGATTACATTCACATTCCGCTTGTATTCAAGAGTGTGACAGCTGTGATGAATACGCGTGTTCAAGGGTTTGAGCCTTCAGCCCAGGATTATTTCCATCTGGTCACTGAAAAACGGAATGTTGACGTGAAGTAGTGTTTAAGTGTTTAAGTGTTTGGATAGTTGGGTCGTTGGGTGGGTAAAAATATCTGCCCATCAACTCAACTCCTGCGCAATCCGGGACATTCTTTTCTGTCAATCACCGAAACACCAGACACCTCAAACATCTCAAATCTCAAATTTTAAATCTCAGTAACTCATGTTTAACTACATCGTTCGCCGGATACTGTTGCTCATTCCCCTTCTGTTCTCGATCTCCCTGCTGATTTTCGGGATTTTGAAGCTGACCCCCGGAGACCCAGCGATCATGTTGCTAGGGGAACGGGCGACCGAAGAGAGCATTAAACTCACCCGCAAAAAATTTGCCCTGGATAAGCCCTTGTATGTCCAGTATGTGAAGATGATGCAAAATTTTTTCAATGGGGAACTGCAATCGATTTATTATAAAGAAAACGTCATCGTCGTCGTCGGCAAGCGTTTGAAATCGACCCTGGAATTAGGTTTTTCCGCACTTTTTCTCGCCATTTTTATTTCTATTCCCGCTGGCATCATTTCCGCGGTAAAGCGTAACTCGTTTTTTGATTACGCCTCAATGACAACTGCTCTGCTCGGTATGTCGCTTCCGGTTTTTTTTACCGGGATTCTGATGATCTATCTCTTTGCTGTTACACTCAAAATCCTGCCGGTATCCGGCTACGGCGGCGATCTGTTTACCCTTGAAGGACTTAAACATATCCTCATGCCGGCGCTTGTGCTCTCATTTACCCTCATGCCTTCGACTACCAGAATCACACGTTCATCCATGCTTGAAGTGATTCGGGAAGATTATATCCGTACAGCAAGAGCTAAAGGGGTGAAAGAACGAAGCGTGATTTTAGTTCACGCGTTACACAATGCTCTGATTCCGATCACCACCAATATCGGAAACCAGTTGGCGCGTTTGTTCGCAGGAGCAGTGCTTACCGAAACGGTATTTGCCTGGCCCGGAGTCGGACGACTGGCAGTTAGTGCAATTTTTCGCCGGGATGAGCCGCTGGTCTTCGGCTGTGTGCTGCTCTTGTCCGGTGTCTATGTGATCGTCAATCTCGGAGTCGACCTCTTCTATTCGGTCCTGAATCCTCAAATACGGTATGAGTAAGTTCATGTGGAGCTCTCTATGTCCATTCCACGATACGACGCGAAGACGTCTCCTTTGTCGTTTTTTGCGGCGATCAATTCATAATCACGTATGCTGCGTATTAAACTATTTTATCTGTTTCTCTTCAATACCATCCTGCTCCTGATTTTTGCGCCCAGAGCATCGAAAGAATCGGTATCTTACGGCCTTTTCACACTCGTCACGCTTGGACTCTTTTTCCTTGTCAGGCAGGTTGCGAAACACAAACAGACAGAAACCAGGCTGAAAAGCGGCGGAGCATTGATGTGGAAACGCTTGAGCCGTAATAAAAACGCGCTCTTCGGAATGTGTGTGCTGATTGTGTTGATCTATGCTTCAATCCTGGCCCCGTTTCTTGCGCCGCATGATCCCCTCGAACTCGATTGGGCCGCTCTGAATCAGGGCATTTCTGAAGCCCATTGGCTAGGAACAGATGACATGGGACGCGACATCTTTTCACGGGCGCTGTTCGGCACCAGAGTCGCAATCGGTATCGGCATCACAGCCGTTCTGCTCAATACCCTGATCGGGACCACGCTAGGCCTTATCGCCGGTTTCTACGGCGGAAAGGTCGATAACATCATCATGCGTGGGCTGGAAATCTGGAATTCGATTCCCTTCATTCTCCTGGCCATTGCGATTATGGCGGCCCTGGGAACCGGAATCGGCAAGCTGATTCTCATTATCAGCCTCTCCAATCTGATGGTCTTTGCCAGAATCATCCGGGGGTCGGTCTTGCTGGTCAAAGAATCCGATTATATTGCAGCGGCAAGAGTTATTGGAATTCCTGACACTCATATTTTGCTCAAACATGTTCTGCCGAATTGTGTGTCGCCGATTCTTGTACTGGTCAGTCTTAGCATTGGTGAAACGATTTTAGTGATTGCAGGCCTCTCTTTTTTGGGTTTAGGCATTCAACCACCGATGCCAAGCCTGGGGGCAATGCTTTCGAACGGACAACAGTTTTTGCACGAGAATATTTTGATGTCCTTTGTGCCCGGTGTGGCGATTTTGTTGATCGTCTTGTCCTTCAATCTGTTTGGAGACGGCGTGCGGGATGCCCTGGATACGAAATTGACGAATTAAGTAGTACTGCGTTACGACATCATTATGGCACACGAAAGATGCCAGCACGTCATACGAAATTGACGAATTAAGTAGTACTGCGTTACGACTGTTATGAAGACCTTGAAAAACCCCGGCGGGGCTACAGACAGAACGCCCCTCCGGGACTGATTTCTCCTGCTATGAGGTACTGCTAAAGTCGTCATGTAGTAGTAGTCACTTTTTATTTTCTGTGTTTTTGTGCCTTCGTGGCAAAATAAACAATTCATGAAAAATGTCTTATTGGAAATCAACGATCTGAAAACCTGGTTTTACACGGATGATGGAGTCGTGCGCGGCTGCGATGGTGTAAGCTACAAAGTCCATGAAGGGGAAACGCTCGCTGTTGTCGGAGAATCGGGATCGGGGAAATCCGTAGCGGCGATGTCGATTCTGAATCTGATACCTTCTCCACCGGGAAAAATCGAGGATGGTGAAATCCTTTTTGAAAACCAGAATCTGGTAGGACTTCCTATCAAAGACATGCGTGACATTCGAGGCAATAAGATTGCGATGATCTTCCAGGAGCCAATGACATCGCTCAATCCAGTCATGATGGTGGGCAGGCAGATCCGAGAATCGATGCTGCTGCACCAGGCCTGTTCGAAGCGTGAAGCTGCCGAACGAACGATCGAGTTGTTGAAGCTCGTCGGTATTCCTGATCCTGCCAAACGGGTGCATGAATATCCTTACCAAATGAGCGGCGGCATGCGACAGCGTGTGATGATCGCTATCGCCCTGGCCTGCCGCCCGAAACTTCTGATAGCCGACGAACCGACAAGCGCGCTCGATGTGACTATCCAGGCTCAAATTTTACGCCTCATCAAGGACCTGCAAGAGACGCTGGGCATGGCGGTGATCCTGATTACTCATGATATGAGTGTTGTCGCTGAAACCGCTGATAAAGTCGCTGTGATGTACGCCGGGAAAATCGTAGAATACGGCAGCGTGGACGACATTTTTTACAATCCGAAACACCCCTATCTGAACGGGCTAAGACAGTGCATTCCTCATTTGGAATCCGAGCAGGAGAACTTGTATGTGATTGACGGCATCGTGCCCGATCCGCTCAATTTACCCGAAGGATGTAAATTTGCGCCGCGCTGCCCCAAAGCATTTGAGCGATGCGGGCAGGAAGAGCCGCCTCCAATTCATTTTAATAACGAACATTATGCCTGCTGCTGGCTGTATGAGAATGAGGAATAGGTCATAACCACAGAATACACGGAATACACGGAAAGAACACGTTTTAGCTGGCGGTAATATCACCAATCAACCCTGCCAGGTTGTTATCGCTGGAAGAGTTTGACACTCTCAAAGTATTATTCACGTGTATTGGTACCAACATGAACCCTGACAGGATTTCAGACCCTGCCAGGGTTGCTTGCGTCAATGCTGATAAATAATGCTGTAATTACCTACGAAACGCGATACGAGGGCATTATGGTCTTTTCTGTGTGTGCCGTGTATTCCGTGGTGACTCAAAGATTTTTATGCACGATGATAAAATCTTAGCGGTTAAAAATCTGAAAGTTTATTTTCCGGTGAAAAAGGGGCTGTTTAAGAAGACAGTCGGCCATGTTAAGGCGGTTGACGACGTGTCCTTCGATCTGTATCGCGGCCGAACCTTAGGGCTGGTCGGTGAGTCCGGCTGTGGCAAAACGACAGTTGCCAAAGCGATTGTCAGGCTGATCGAGGCGTTTGACGGGCAGGTCGAATGCAAAGGACGGGACTTACTCAGCCTTAAGGCAAAAGAATTACGTCAAATGCGCTCGCAGATCCAGATGATCTTTCAAGATCCGTATTCTTCTCTCGACCCTAAAATGACGGTGGGCAATATTATCGGCGAACCGATCAAATTCCACCGGCCGCAAGAAGATGCTGAAAAGCTCGTCCTGGAATATATGGAAATCACAGGGCTCAGAAAAGAGTTTTACAAACGCTATCCTCACGAATTTTCCGGCGGTCAGCGGCAGCGTATCGGAATTGCCAGGGCTCTGGCAAGCGCTCCGGAAATTGTGATCGCTGACGAACCGGTTTCAGCCCTCGATGTGTCGGTACAGGCGAAGGTTCTGAATCTCATGCGCGATTTGCAAAAACGTTTCGCCCTCTCCTACCTCTTCATAACTCACGATCTTTCTGTGGTCAAGCACATATCGGACCACATTGCTGTTATGTATCTGGGGAATATCGTGGAAACCTTTCCCGCCAAAGCAATCAAAACCGCCCCGGTTCATCCTTATACTCGTGCGCTTATTGCCAGTGTGCCAGTGTCGGAACCTCGGAAAAAAATCGCGAGAGTACCGCTCGAAGGCGAGATCCCCTCACCTATTAACGCCCCTCCGGGCTGCAAGTTTACCAGCCGATGCCCGTATAAAACAGCAATATGCACGACAACCCTCCCAAGCCCGGAAAAGGTCGCTCACAATCATTTTGTGGCTTGTCACCATTGGAAAAATATTCATGAGATTGCTTGAAAAACTCCGCCTTCGTTATTCGGAAATGACCGAAGGAGAGAAACTGATTTATAATCTCATGACCAAAAACGTCAAGGAATTCTCCCTCAAACCCATTGGCGCAGTCGCAGAAGAACTTCAAATTTCGAAAACCACCTTGATGAGATTTGCCAAGTCCAGTGGATTTAACGGCTATGCAGAATTCAAACAAGCCTTACAAGAAGAAGAATTGTTAGACAGCTCGCCTGCTGTCAAATTAAAGAAATTTATGAACAACCATGTCATTCTTACTGCGGAAAAGATACGGCAGCAAGAGATAGAAAATATCCACCATACCTTTCAGAACCTCAATAAAGAGGATTTTGACCGGATCGTCGATACGATTCTTTCGACAAACTCAATCCGTACGATGGGCTGGGGAATATCTTCCTATGCGGCTGAAGTGTTGACGTTACGGCTAAAACTCATCGGCTTGAAATGCGAGACGCTCCAACGCAGAACAGCAACACTTGTCGAAGAAGTGAGTCGCCTGGCTCCTTCCGCTCTCTTCATCACGTTCGAATTCCGTCCTTATATGTATGAAGTCCTGGATGCGGTTCGTCTGGCAAAATCCAGAAATATGACCCTTGTGCTTGTAACAGACACGCCGCAGTGCCCGTTAATAGAATTCGTCGATTATATCTTTTATTGTGAAACCGAAACAGAATTTTTCGGCAATTCATTAATTGGGCCGCTGTTTTGGGTTAATCTTCTTACATCGGAAGTGATTTATCGAATGAAGGATAACATCATGGACACATTAGAAAGACAACAGGAAATCCTGACGAATCTTCGCTATTATATCCCCTGAAAACAAGGAATTTACAATGAAACCACTTATTGGCATTACAACCCATTACGATCCAAGGCCGAAAAGAATCTATTGCGCTGTCAGCCATCATTATATCCGTTCCGTGTGCGCGGCAGGCGGTATTCCGATTATCGTGCCTGTCGTCGAGGAGAGAACGACCACAATCGAGTATTTAGATATTGTCGACGGTCTTATTTTTACAGGCGGTGGAGATGTCTGCCCATTGAGTTACGGGGAGAATCCGATTAAAGAAGTCGAATCCTTCGATGTTGAACGGGATAAATTCGAGACGAGTCTGTTCAAGGGGGCTCTCAGAAAAAATATGCCTGTACTTGGAATATGCCGAGGTCTTCAACTGATGAATACCGCATCAGGCGGCACACTGTATCAGGATATTTTCAGCCAAGTCGAGCATGTATTGGGCCATTGTCCGAAGCTGTTGCCAGTTGATACCCTATACCACCACGTTTTTCTCACAAAGGGGAGCCGGATGGCAGATATTTTCGCATCGGATGAGATATGCGTCAACTCCTACCATCATCAGGCCGTGAAAAAAGTGGCCGAAGGATTTACAGTTACTGCACGGGCGGCGGATGGGATTATCGAAGCCATCGAGCATACGGGGAAAAAATTCGTGATCGCGGTACAATGGCACCCGGAGGATTTGACTGTCAAGCACCCAATCTTTTTAAAATTGTTTGAAGCGCTGGTAAATGCCTCTAAGTAACGATATAGAGGTATCCTGGATGGGTCGTATTATTTTTTATCCACCCCTTGCCCCTCCCAGAAGGGGAATTCTTTTCCTGGGTGGGGCAAGGGATGGGGTAAGATCCGCATTGCTCTCCTATTTACCTACAGCGCTAATCTGACGATCTCTGTCAGTTCATCGTTTGTCAATACGAGCGGATTACCTTTCATGCTGCTCGCCCTTGTCGCCTTCTCGACAAGCGCCGGAATGTCATCCGGTGTCATGCCATAGGTCGATAATGGTGAAATCTGAAGAGCATTACATAATTCCTGTATCCATGTCACCCCATCGGAGGATGTCGCTGAAGGATTGCCGGTCAAGATCTGCGCGATCTCGTCATAACGAGCTAGGGCCGGACTGTCCGGCTGCCGCTCTTGCAGGGCGCAGACATTCCGTTCCATCACAAAGGGCAGCAATCTGGCACAGACGACCCCATGAGGAACCGGAAACATGCCGCCCGCCGGACCTGCAAAGCCATGAACCGCGCCTAACCCGGCATTCGCCAGCGCCAATCCGCCAAACAGACTGGCGATACACATATCTTCCCGCGATGCCGTATCGTCGCTGTATTCATAGGCTCGCTGTAATGACCGCGCCGCTCGCGCGATCCCCTCGCGGCAAATCGCATCGGTCATTGGGCTGGCTTTGTGCGATACGTAAGGTTCCAGGACTTGTGTAAACGCATCCAGACCGGTACTGGCAGTGACTGCCGGCGGCAAAGAGTAGGTGAGTTCCGGATCGATCAACGCGACTTTCGGCAAAAGCAGTGGACTACGCATGCTGACTTTAACCTTGTGCTCGAGAGATTTCAGCACGGCATTCCGAGTGACCTCCGTGCCGGTCCCCGCTGTCGTCGGAATCGCAAGATAGGGCGCAGCAGCTTTTGTGATAGGTTGGCCTTTACCGATGACCTCCAAATAGTCGAGTGGTTCGCCGCCGTTCGTTAACAGCACAGCAATGGCTTTGCCAGTATCTAATGGGCTGCCTCCGCCAAAGCCGATGACCAGATCACAGCCGTTTTTCCGTGCGACTTGTGCTCCTTGACTGGCGATGTCTGTCGTCGGTTCTCCACACACCGAAAACGTCTCATAGGAGATATTTTTTTCGCACAACACTTCACATAAAGGTGCGGCCCGTTCGGTGTTTTTTCCTGTCACAACAAGTGCGCATGTTCCCATGCCGGCAGCAATCTCTCCAGCCTGTCGTAAAGCACCGGAGCCAAAAATTATTCGATTTGCTGTGGCAAACTCAAATGGTATCATAACTGCTCCCATCCTTCATCATATGGAAAAATGTTATCAAATTTCACACTTAATAAAAATCCTTCTACTTTTGCGGTGGAAATGCGCTCATTGTCAAGGGAATTCTCATGGAGGGTCGTGAGAAAACAAACCATCAAAAAATATGGCTGTTGTTCTGATACAGAATCACAGTGGCATCAAGCGCTGCCCCAATCGCATTTTTTTCTCCCAGCAGAAACAACTCCTCTTTTTCAGCAAGTGAGGGCTGCTTTTCCAGCCAGATATTCGAATCAGTGGACACAATTGCTCCGGTCTTGACATTCCGTACACTGCCCACAATAAAAAGCACTGCCGCTTCCTGTTCGGCGGCTTTGACGTCACAATCCGTCAAAAGCTGATTCAATTTTTGATCCTGCACATAGTAAGCGTCACGGGTAAAACCCAGGCCGACCTGGTAGTCTGTGCCTGATTCTTTTAGGGCCTGCACAAGGGCATTGGTGACGTCGAGGTCGGCAACAGCCGGAAATTCAGGCGGAAGATAGGCTCTAGACGTGCCTTCGCCCCGGTAAGCGGCTGTGATGACAATCGGAGTGCCGATCGGCGTTGTTTTTTGCCGTCCACCAGCAGAGCCGACTCGGATAAACACTTTTGCGCCGAGTTTGATCAGCTCTTCAAAAGCAATCGAAGCGGCCGGCCCACCAATTCCTGATGAACAGACCGTGATCGGCACGTCTTTGTAACGACCGGTATAGACAACGTATTCCCGATTTTCGGCCAACAGTTCCGCTGAATCCATCTGCTCGACAATACGCCTGACTCGGCCAGGATCACCAGGGATAATCACATAGGGCGCGATCTCCCCCTGCTTGCATCGTATATGTTTCAGGACACCTTCACGCATGTGCTTTTCTCCTTTGTTCCTTGTGTTTTTGGATATCATCCTCAGTTCCTAACGTGTTCCAAAGAGTGCCAAATCTTTCACCGCAGAGAACACAGAACAACACAGAATGTGTCTAAAAAGCTTTGTCGCTGCGACCCTCTGCTCACTCTGCGGTGAAAAAAATCAGTCGACTTTTTCGATCAATATTTTATCTTCGGGCACAACCAGATGGCAGTGTTCTTCAGTGACGCTCCGTGCTCCAGGAATCTCGACGGTCACACGTTCCTCACCAAGCTGCAAGGCATAACGGATTGAATTTCCCTGATACGTTGCGTACTGAATCTGAGCAGACAAAGAATTCGCAGTTGCGTCTTGTGATAAAACGGCGTCTTCCGGTCGGAAAAAGAGTTCCACCTGTTCCCCTTTTTGACATGTCTCCGCCAGACTTCCGTTTGACTGACACCGCAGCATGCCCTGGGGAGTTTGTACAATAAGAACCTCCCCTTGTCTCTCTTGAATCGTTCCGTTCAGGTGATTGTCGAACCCTACAAATTTTGCGACAAAGGATGTGGCCGGTTTTTCGTAGATCTGCTCCGGCGTACCGATCTGCTCTATATTCCCCTCATTCATCACAATAATTCGCGAAGACAGGCTCAAAGCCTCGATCTGGTCATGAGTCACGTAAATCATCGTAATGCCAAGATGATTCTGAAGCCGTCGCAATTCGGCCCGCATTTCATCTCTGAGTTTGGCATCCAGGTTGGAAAGCGGCTCATCCAACAGCAACAAATCCGGTTCGATGACAATGGAACGGGCCAGGGCGACTCGCTGACGCTGCCCGCCGGAAAGCTGGGCCGGCAAACGATCCTCAAAGCCTGATAATGACACAAGTTCCAAAACCCTGGCAATCTTTTCCGCCATGACTGCTTTGGGAACCTTGCGCCGTTTCAGGCCGTAGGCGACATTATTGGAAACCGACAGATGGGGAAAGAGTGCGTAATTCTGAAAGACCAGCCCGATATTGCGTTTGTTCGGCGGTCGTCTGGTATAGTCCTGGTTGCCTATCAGCACCCGGCCTTGTGTAGCAATAATAAATCCGGCAATCGTTCGCAGGGTCGTCGTTTTGCCACAACCGCTGGGGCCGAGAAGCGATAACAGCTCACCCTTTTCTACAGACAAATTGAAGTTCTTCAGAATGGGATGGCCGGGGGTGTATCCGGCCTCAATATCTTGTAACTCAATAAATGACATTATAAATCCTTGATTTTTTGTTGAGAACCACGAAACACACAGAATACACAGACAAAAATAGTAAAAAATTTTTGTTGCGACATGTTCTTTGTGTGCTACAGTTTTTTATCTGTGGTTGTAAGTGCTTTCCCGTGGTTCTTTCACATATACTGAGAGATTCCCAGCAAGCGTTCTGCTGATTGAACGATGAGAACCGTAGTCACGATAATGATGCTGGAAAGCGCGGAAATCGTCGGATCGAAATAATACTCCATGTAAATCAACATCTGTATCGGCAGCGTGGCAACTCCGGGTCCTGTCAAGAACAGAGAAATAGGGACGTTATTAAATGATGTGATAAATGCCAGAATAAACGCCGCTACCAGGCCGGACTGAATATTCGGAAGCACAACTGCGAAAAAAGAATGCAGTCGAGACGATCCCAGGCTGATTGCCGCTTCTTCTACGGCGACATCGAAATTCCTTAAACTCGCCGATACGACCCGTACAGTATAAGGAAAAAGAATCGCGGTGTGTCCAAGGTATAATCCCATCATGACCGGAATCTGGCTCACATACACAAAAAACCGCAAGAGAGCAAAACCGATTACGAGCCCGGGCACAATGGCTGGCGAGGAAAAGAAAAGCTCTATCAGTCCTTTGCCCTTGAAATTGTGCCTCACGCTGGTATAAGCCACCGGAACGCCCAGCAAAAGGGCGGTAAGCGTCGCAGCTAATCCGGTTTGCAGGCTGATCAGAAAGGTCGTCCTAAACATGCGGACATTCAAGACTTTCCCGTACCATTGTAATGAAAAACCCTTTGGTGGAAACTTCATGATCGCATCGCTGCTAAACGAAGAGACGATGATGACGAGAAACGGCCCGATGAGAAAGATAAACATCAGCACCATGATAAAAATGAGTACCTTTGATTGTTTCATAATCGTTAACGTCCCCTTTCTTTACAAAAGGGATTGAGGGGGATTTATACTGTCCTCGGTTTGAAGACTCTCATGCCATTATACAGCGCCAATGTTGTCAAAATCATAATGACCGCTATGACGGTGGCGGTTTCCCAATTCATCAGCACCAGCGCCTCCTGTCTCATCAGCGTCGAGAGCGTCAGTACCTTCGCCCCACCGAGAATCGCCGGTGTGACGTAGGCCGTAATACAGCCGGTAAAGACTAAGGTCACTCCCATAATCAGGCCATCATAGGACAACGGGACAATCACTCTGAAAAAACAGCCCAAACGACTTGATCCCAGGCTGAGAGCAGCTTCTTCGACTTCGATCTGCACGTTTTCCATCGCACTGATCAGCGTGAGCACCATGATCGGCATAAAAAGCTGCAACAGGCCAACGATGATCGCGCCTTCCGTATACATCAAACGCATCGGTTTATCGATAAAACCGAAGGATCTCAGACTTTGATTGACAATACCGTATTTTCCCAAAATCACAATCCAGGCAAAGGTTCTGGCGACCGGGCTGGTCATCAGCGGCAGAATAACCAGGGACATGAGAAAGGACTTACGGCCTGCACGGAGTCTGGTCATGATATATGCTGAAGGATAGGAGACGAACACGGCCAGCGGGGTGACGATGAGAGCGATTTTTAAGGTTCTGAGATAAACCTGGATGAATTGTGGGTCGTGTATGACTACGCTGTAACGTGACCATGACACAGCGCCTTCGGGATTGCGGAAACTCTCCAAAATCACAAATACCAATGGAGATAAAAAGAAAAAGAAGAGGAAGCTCGCTCCTGGTAGTAATAAAAGCAGCAGGGTTCGTTTAAAATGCAACTGATTCATGAAGTTAATCGATGATGCTGACTTCCCCTTTTCATAAAGGGGGACTGAGGAGAATTTGTACGAACCGTTCGCGCATATCTGATGTCTTGTTAAATCCCCCTCGTCCCCCTTTATGAAAAGGGGAAATGTCATTCACTGCCTGAAGATTAAGGAAGACCCTATTGCGAGAAAATCGCGTTCCAGCGTTCGATCCATTCATCCTGGACAGCTGCTATCTCTTCGTGGCTGAAAAAATTCAGGCTGTTGAGCAGCTCTTCGCCGTAAGTGAGCTTGGAGCCGATCTCTTCAGGCAATTCCACATCCGGCCTGACCGGAGAATCGACCAGATCCATGGCTTCGGCTTTCTGCACGTCGAACGACAGCAGATGATCAAGATAGAGATGAGCCAGTTCTTCGTTTTTAGTACCTGCTGCCACGCTGACCATGCTGAACGATCCAATGAGTCCCTCTTCGGGAATAACACTCTCTACGGGCAGGCCGGTTTTGACAATGTTACCCCAGGCAAAACTAGCATACGGCGCGGCATAGACTTCTTCTTGCGAAATCAGAGTATTGAGTTCGGAAGAACGCGAATAGGCTGTCACAAGTGATGGAGCTAGTTCTTCAACTTTAGCCCATCCGGTGTCGGTATCCTTGAAGTCACCGCTCCAGGCTTTCGACAGCATGTAAATGAGCTGCGGGCCGTAAGTTGTCGTGATACCGGGAATCGTCAAGACTCCTTTCAGATCGTCTCGCGACAGATCTTTCCACGATGTAATCGGTTCGACCTGATCGGTTCTGTAGAACAACCCCAGATGCTGAATCGTATACCCAATAGCATAATGCCCTCCCAAAGGATCCCGGGCAATCGGCATGATCGCGTCCAGATTGGAGAGCAATTCCGGTTTGTAAGGCTGGATGATACCTTCTTCGACGGCTTTATAAGCCCAGGAACCAGCGAACAACGCGACATCGACCAACGGATTGGCTTTGCGAGCAACCATCTTCGTGAAACGGTCCGAATTGTTACCGGTTTCCGTGACTATCGTGACTCCGTGCTTTTCTTCGAACGGTTTAATGACGTTTTTTTCGAGGAGATCCATATTGTATCCCCACATCGAGACCGTCAATGTTTGTCCTTTGTACGGCATCGATTCGGCCTCAGCCTCAAGGCCAGACATACTAAGAATCAGCATAACAGTCAGAGATACGCCCCAGATTGTCTTCTTCATTGATTTTTCCTCCAGATTTTTAAAGTATAGGATTTTGAACTGATTACGAGAAACAATCATATATTTCTCCGTATCATTTCCATACTGTCAAGTAATAAGTCAGGAGGAAGAATGTTTTTTAATGTTCACTTGTTAATTTCTGCGCAGAG
>PDWJ01000662.1_pt1 | contig 48559 bp, 41 predicted proteins | sample 1430881 | NCBI WGS metagenome assembly PDWJ01 (sample SAMN01162460, study PRJNA174530) | Oral metagenome, whole genome shotgun sequencing project. | biome: Marine environment; feature: Marine mammal; material: Swab sample of the gingival sulcus; isolation source: swab sample of gingival sulcus...
TCAAGTTGTTATTTGAAAAGTTACCTCATGCAAAATCCAAAGAAGACCTCAGAGCCTTACTACCCTACAATTTACCTCGGCCTTAAATTGACGCTTACATTTCAACGATCCATTTCCTCAAAAAAGAAACCCGCCTCACCAATTTGTCGCCGATTAAAGGCCCTCATCTCAAAAAACTATTTTCTATCTATGTGGTGAACCGGGTTTGTTCAACAAACGGTTAAGATGGTGGCTCGCTTCGCTCTCACAATCTAACCTTATTCGTTAGACAGCTGTAACCCTGTGTTTTCGGATATTTGTAACGATGATTCGATGTAAGTCGAATTTTTGCAATCTTTAACTCGCTTTTCTATAAAAAATCCTCGTTTTAACGGATCTTCCGGGAGCTTGCGGGTATTGATTCGTCTGTAACTTTTGAAAATAAAAAACTTACACGTGACTTCTTGATTTTGCTTTAGTGGGCACACCTCAAAAAAAATTTTTTAATTCAGTGACTTATCCATAATCAAAAAGATAGCAGTTTTTTTCGGCATTGCAAGCCAAAACTGTCATTAGTAGTGGCTGTGCACCCACTAATAGATACAGACCACAACACGAATAAGGTTTACTAATTAAATGATTTATGTCTATTTTTTTAAGGTGTTTCTTCCGGAAGATCCGTTTTAACACGGGAATCTGTAGCGATATGCAAGGTCTAGGTTGATCATGGTTTTAAATATATCAAGGTATTGATCTAATGTGGTTTACGCTTTTTCATGCGTGCAAAAGACATCACCTCGGTATAATTTTTACGGGAATACAGGATAATGGTATTTCTAACTTGAGAGGCTGTTTAAGTTTGCCACCAATTTCTTTGTTTGTTCATCGGGTAACAGATCACTCTCTTATTTAAGCAGTGTTCTTGCCAGTTCAACATTCCCAAGGGTTTTTATTTGGCTTCTGATCTGCTTGTTTTGCATTGGTGGTAATTGTGTTAGGATGCTGAGGGCTTTTGGTTTGCCTTGTTTTTGAAGCCTGGTTTTTAGTTGTCTGTTGGCGGGTGTTTTTATGTTGATTTTGGTGACGGGTGGTGCCGGGTATATTGGCAGCCATACGGTGGTTGAGTTGTTGCAGGCCGGGTTTGAGGTGGTGGTGGTTGATAACTTTTCCAATAGCAAGCCCGATGTGTTGAGTCGGGTGACGGAGATAACGGGCGAGCGCTTTCACTTTCATCAGGTGGATCTGCTGGACAGGCAGGGGCTGGAAGGGGTTTTTCAATCGCATGGTGTGGATGCTGTCATTCACTTTGCCGGATTGAAAGCGGTGGCTGAATCGGTTTCGATTCCCCTGAACTACTATCACAACAACCTGACGGGCACGCTGATTCTGTGTGAACTGATGGCGAAGTACGGGGTCAGGAAGATGGTGTTCAGCTCCTCCGCCACAGTTTATGGCCTGAATCATCAGTCCCCATTGACGGAAGACCTGTCACTCAGCGCCACCAATCCCTACGGTCAAACTAAACTGATGATCGAACAGATTTTAAGGGATTTGTATGTTTCCGATAAGAGCTGGAACCTGGCTTTGTTGAGGTACTTCAACCCCATCGGAGCTCACCAAAGCGGAAAAATAGGTGAAGATCCCAACGGTATTCCCAATAACCTCATGCCGTATATCACTCAGGTGGCCGTGGGCAAGAGGAAAGAGCTGAGCGTTTTCGGAGACGACTACCACACCCACGACGGTACAGGTGTCCGAGATTACATTCACGTTGTGGATCTGGCTCGAGGCCACTTGAGCGCGTTGGACTACTTGCAAAAAAAGCAGGGCATCCACACTTTCAACCTGGGTACCGGAAACGGGTACAGTGTTTTAGATGTGGTCAATGCGTTCGAGGAAGTAACGGGTGTGAAGATTCCCTGTCGCATCGCCCCAAGACGGCCCGGCGATATGGACACCTGTTTCTCGGATCCGAGCAAGGCAAACAGGGAATTGGGCTGGAAAGCGGAAAGAAATTTGATGGATATGTGCAGAGACGCCTGGAGATGGCAAAGTCAAAACCCGGAGGGCTATTAGAGAGAGGCTCGGACATGGTCTGTTTCTTCGGGGTATTGTATTAAGCCAGGTTCTTTGAACTCTTTTCCCGGTAGAAGGGGCTCGATGTCAAGACTCAAAGGTTCGGGCCTGGCTGAAGCTTTATTGCGAGCATGAATGAAGCCACCCATGCGGCATGGGTCGCCGTTGAGCTCGGTAGTAAGTTCCTGGCGAGAAAGCCTTTGGCTTTATTTCTTTTAAATTCAGTGTTCTATTGATAAAAATACCTTTTATCAGTTGGCCTCCCATGCGCTTGTCTTAACAAATCTAACCCAATGCGCATCGGTTTCTTGGTGTTTATTTTAATGAGAGCCCTTCTTTGAAATAACCTGTTGATTTGAGTTTGCCGTTCTCATAAAATACATCTTACCTAATCGCGAATGGACATATCGGGGGGAACCTCATTGTTACCCGATGCCAATTGAAATTGATTTTTTTGGAGAGCGTTTTGAAAAGGAATTTAAAGCTGTTTTTACTTATCATTTTCTGCGTTACAGCCCCTGTTTGGGCTGTGCAAAACAAAGGGCCCGGAAAACTCGAGCTCGATGGAGCCGAACACCGACTCAAAAAATTTGAGCAAGCGGTTGAGAGAGCAAGAGGGAAACCCTTTAAACTCAGATATGTGGAGCAAGAGGCCTTGAGGAGGATTAAAGCGCTGCACAAGGCCTATCCCAATCATCCCAAAGTGAAGGACATGGTTGAACGCGCACGCGCGGCGTTAATCGCGAGTAAAGGAAAAAATCTGGAAATAACAGAGGAAATGCTGGCCTATCGCGATCAAACCAAGCGCATGATCAAGAAGTTCTCCGCTCTGGCGGATCGGGAATGGAACCAACTGTTGACGACTATTAAAGCAACCGAGAACCCCATCCTCAAGGGCTTCCCCAGGCCCGACACGAGAAGGGTGAGCCTCAAAGAACTCGAGAACAGGTGGTTTGTGTGTACCGAGTTTGTCTATCCGGGTAATGAGTTTACTCATGACGGCCGGCAGTATGTTTTCGTGGGTAAACCCAGTACGGGTTTTTATTTCTTTGATTTGAACACAGCCAGCTGGGGCGGTGCCTATGAAGCGGTCAGGCGTTTTCGGCATCAGGTGAGCGGTGATCTGCCCGAAGGTATGAAGTGGACCGTGGCAGGCAAAATTACAGGTGTTGAGCGTCTTATTCCCGAGGGCGGCAAAGAAAAAGTCATGAAGAGCCAGCTGGGTTGGTCGGTTGAGCCCCTCGCCATTTACATTCCCGGCTACACTTTTGCTCAATTCGATCCCAACGATGAGAAGGGGGGATCTTTTTCAGGTGAAAACCAACTGGAGCAATTAAAGGCCGATCTGTTTACGATTCAATCGGTTCCCGCAGACGCGGATGTCACAAGCGTTGCCAAAGCCTACATTACCGCTATCAAGGAAAAGAACTCCAAGCTCTGGCTCGAACTGATCGATCCAGCTCGCTTGAAAACACCAACCGCAGTGGCTCGTGCCTGGTATCATTGGGAATTGCACCAGAACCGTTGGCACAAGTACTATGCCCATTGTGAGTACAGTGAACCGAAAGTAGAAGTTCTGAAAGGGTATGACGAGGACAACGACCTGGAGGGCTGGCTGCTCTCAGACGATGACAAAGCTAAAATAAAAAAACACGAAGACCCGTTGCTGGAGAGGGCAGTGATTTGGGTTCGCTTTTTCGATGAAAGAGGCCGTCAGGTTGGGTCACCGTCGCCCTTCTTCCTGAGAAGGTACGACAAGAAACGCTGGTACGCTGAAAAACCGGCCATGCCCAACTGAACAGGGAGGATGATGTGTTGAAAAAAAGAAAATCGGTTCGCGATTCAAATTGGAACAAAATGGCGGTGTTCTTCTCTCTGTTGACTTGGGGTTTAACTTTTCCGGTCGTATGTCGGGCAGCGACAGAACTGGAACCGCTGGATTCGCTTATGGGGAGGCTGGTTGAGAAAGACAAGAGGGCATACGTCGAGTTTTGTCAAAGAATTTCAAAATTTCACGCAGAGTTAAATGCGCTTTTTCAGTCGGATACCAGCCAGATGATGGATCCGGTAGCTTCATGGCAGAGTATTTGCCACGAGGCCAGACTTCAAATTATCGTCAAGAGGCCTGAAATACTCGCCATGCCAGCTGGCGGCTCTTATGAGCAAGATGCGGTCTGGTTCAATACACTCGAGGATATCTTTGTCAAGTTGGAAACCAAAGGGTTGGAGGCGTTTTATATCAAAACAGAGTTGGACTATTTGCTGTTTAAAAAAGACAAGAGCTTAAAACGAAACAGGATCATCAGGAAGGAATATCAGGAAGATATCGACTATCTGGATGAAGCCCTGGGTTTTGCCGATGCCTATTTAACCGCGCCGATCAAGTCCTCCTGGTTGGAGGAGTTTAGCGCGGATAACAGCGGCAGGGATTTTCTAAAAGAGTTTGCAGCCGACTCGAACTACGCTTGGAACCTGTCTGAAGCGGCCAGGAAGTCTATCAAAAATGCCGAGAAAAATGCCAAACTCGATGAACCGGAGAAGTACAAGAACGGAGAAAAGCACCTTGAAGCATGGGATGTTAAAGATGAAGTCTTTCTGTTTGTTAATTTTAAGACGACTCGCGATTCCTGGAAAAAGCTCCTGATCGCACAGCACGAAGCGTACGAAAAGCTATATGAAGAGTGGTTCAATGAACTCGACTGGCTCTTTCAGGATGATATGTTGAAGACCTCTGACAACATGAGAAACTGGACCTGGTCCAATATGGGTGCCAAGTTTCTGGTGTATGTCGACAAAATGCCTTGAGGTATTATAAAACCGTGTCTTTGTGATGCGGTTTTGCCCTGAGGAGACACTATCTTTTTGTCTTTCCCTGTAATAACATTTTCTCACCCACTTCGAAAAGTGCTATGATCATATCGGGTGAGGGAACTTTAAGAACGATTCCTCGGCCAAATTTTTTATGAAGAATAAAATTACCAGTCAGATAGGTTTGGCTTATTGTATAGGGAACGGCATCGATATCAGACCACTTCTCCATACTGAGCAGCCAGGCAGATGGCTTTTTTTTTGAGGAGGCTTTTGAAGCGGTTTTTCTTTTTCTCGTAGTCGATGAACTACCCGGTTTCTTGCGTGGTTTGTGCTCCGATTGGCAGGTGAGACACCTGACCTTAACGGGTTTGTTCCCGTCCATTGCTACGATACTGTGGGCTAAATCCATTTTGCATTTTCCACAGTATGAATCTAATTCATCGCTAACCCTCAATTGCTTCATGGAACCCTCCGCTATGAATAACATACCATGAAAATGTGAAAAACAAAGGATAAATGAATGACACGAGCAAAAATGCTAATAAACGCCAAGGATTTTGATCAAATTCGCGTCGCCACCATTAACGAACAGGGCTTATTGGAACAAATCGACTTTGAATCCCTGGATGAAAACAACTGCCTTGGGAATATCTACAAGGCAACCATCACCGCTATTGAACCCAGCCTGCAGGCCACGTTTGTCGACTACGGTTGCAATCGGCACGGTTTTTTGCCTTTCAACGAAATTCACTACTCTTATCACGATGAGAAAAAGGCCAATGAGCCCGTTGTAGAGAAACTGAAAGTGGGACAGGAAATTCTGGTTCAGGTTGCCAGGGAAGAGATCGGCTTGAAAGGGGCTTATCTCACCACTTTAATTTCCATACCCGGCAGGTACCTGGTTTTAATGCCTTATTCCAAGAAAAGCGGTATTTCCAGGAAAATAAAAGATGTCAGCGATCGTCAATCGCTGCGCAAGGTGCTGAATCAGGTGTCATCACCTGAAAACATGGGGTACATTATTCGAACTGCCGGTTTGGGGAAAACCAAGGAGCAGATTCAAAGGGATCTGAATGTTCTGCTCTCTACCTGGAATGAGATCATAACCCGATTCGAGAGCTCAAAAAGTCCCACTTTACTGTACCTGGAAGACAATCTGGTGAACAGGACCATCAGGGATTATTTCAATGAAGAGACCAGGGAGATCTTGGTAGATGACAAACGGGCTTATGAAGAGATTTCCCGTTACTTCAAAAAAGTCATGCCCCGCTATGCTCACATGGTCAAACACTACCGAGGAAAGACGCCTATTTTTTCAAAATACAAACTGGAAGAACAGGTCGAGAAAATTTTCACCAGCAAGATTAAATTACCTTCAGGTGGTTCCATTGTCATCGAGCAGACGGAGGCACTGGTTGTCATTGACGTCAACAGTGGCAAAACGTCGGAAGGGAATCTCGAGCTGACAGCCTTGAAAACCAATCTCGAGGCGGCCGAAGAGGCGGCTCGGCAGCTCAGGCTTAGAGATCTGGGTGGTTTGATTGTGATTGATTTCATTGACTTAAGAGACCGGAAGAATGTCTATGAAGTCGAGAAAAAGTTCAGGGAACAGATCAAAACGGATAAGGCCAGGACGGCGGTAACACCTCTCTCCAGGTTTGGTATTCTGGAAATGTCCCGCCAGCGGATTAATACATCCAAAGATATAAAGCACTATGTAGACTGCCAGGTTTGCGGTGGATCGGGTAGGGTGAAAACAATGCAGACTCAAGCGCTCGACCTTTTGCGAAGAGTCAAGACGGCGGCGGCCAACCACCGCGTCAGGAGAGTTCAGGTAACCTGTTCAGATGATCTGGGCATCCACATGCTCAACGATCGTCGCCATGAACTGATGGATCTGGAAAAAAAACACGGCTGCCAGATTTTCATTCAAACCAAAGTGGACCATCGGCAGGACCCAATCATCAAAGTAGAAAAAGGCACTTTAGAGGAGAAAGAGAAAATGGAAATACCCCCACCTCTCTCACTGTCTTCTGTAACGGCATCCATGTCAGAGGAAGCTATCAACGAGGCAAGAGATTACAAGGAAGAAAAACTCAAAAATATTGAGGAAATGACGTTTGAGAATTTAAGAGGACAGGATATTCCAGCTCCCAAAGGTCTGTCTCCATTCGATCGATTCAACTTCTCCATACGCGTCATTCTCATGAAAAAGCACGGACTGTATGAGAACCGGACGGAAGAGTTTAAATCGGCTTTAAGAGAAAAGGTGGTCGGTATTTCCAATGATGAAGAGGACGGTGAACTTCTGGATGACGACATCAATTTGGAAACCGATATTGATGAGGGGATCGAAAACACGGAAGGCGATTTAGTCAGTTCCGAAGCTGAATCGATCGCACTGGAAGAGGAATCGGTCGAAGGCGATTACGATGCGCTTGACGAAGAATTCATTGATGACGATTTGGTAGACCCACAGGATGAGGACATGGATCCCGATGAAGATATTGACGGTCTGGAAGATGATGCGACACCACAAGACGAGGAGCTGGTCAAGCCTCATGAGTAAAAAGGACAGTCATCAAAAAAGCAGCTGGCTGCGTCCGGCTGCTATTGGTCCGCATTTCATTGTCGCCACGCTGATCGGATTTTATTTCGGCAAGAAATGCGATGAGTGGTTTCAGACAGACAAGATCTGTACAATCATAGGCACTGCCATGGGCATTGCGGCGGGGTTCGTGAACCTCTTTAAAGAACTTGCACTTATTAACAAGGAAGAACTCGAGGCCCAATCGGAAACAAAGGACGATGTTCAAAAATAACCCGGCTCCGAAAATGGATACAGTTAAGCGGTGTTTTTTTGGGGTTCTGGTTCTGTCTTGCGTGGCGCTGCCCGTTACAGCGGTTTTCTTCGGCTCTCATGAAACTCTAAGTACCTCCATAGGCACGCTCACTTTTTCGCTTTTACTCTTCTCCTGGCAATTCACGGCAAAATGGATGATTAAAGAGAAACCACCGGCCTGGATACCTTTTGCAATCATTTTTCGTTATGCCTTGATAGGCGGTCTTTTTTATGCCATAATTCAAAGTCAAGTCGTGATGTGGGGATGGTTCATTTTCGGGTCCGTTCTGGTTATCCTCGCAATTGCCATGACATCAATCATTGAACAATTTATTAAAAGGTAGAGGGGAATTATGGAAATCCACGCATCCTTCTGGACTTGGTTGGCAGCACACTTTCTTCACAAAGATCTCGAGACCTTTAAATTTCTGGATCACGCCATTGCAGCAGGCATCACTTTCTTTTTCATTATGCTGATTGTGCTGGCCCTGAAATCCAAAATTAAACTGATCCCAGGTCCTTTTCAACAATTAATCGAAGTTGTCGTTCAAGGACTGTCGGGCATGCTTGAAGATAACATCGGTCCTCAGGGTAAAAAATACCTGCCTTTAATCGGGACGCTGGCATTCTTTATTTTTATTTCGAACTTGCTGGGTATGATCCCCACCTTCTCATCCGCAACCGGTAACTTCAATACCACGGTTGCCTGCGCGTTGATTGTCTTTGTCTATTACAATTATCAGGGTTTCAAAGAACATGGCCTTGGCTACTTGAAGCACTTTGCCGGCCCCATAATCTGGCTGGCACCTCTCATGATTCCCATCGAGATCATCAGTCACCTGGCTCGGCCTTTTTCACTGTCTGTCAGGCTCTTTGGAAACATTTCAGGGGAACACATTGTTACAGCCGTTTTTTACACGCAACTAGTGCCCTGGCTTGTTCCTGTTCCCATTATGTTTATCGGTCTGCTTGCGGCATTCCTACAGACCTTTGTCTTTATCATGCTCACGCAGATCTACATCGCGGGCGCCATTGCGCACGATCATTAACGATTAACACAACGACTCCGAACCGTTGTGAACTTTTTTTGGAGGTTTTTCAATGACCAAGTATTTAGTAATGTTTTTATTTGCCTTAATTGGCACAGCTGCTTTGGCTGCAGGTGAGCCTGCCGCGGCAGCTTCTGTTATCACTCCTGGATTCTCCATGGCGATCGCTTCAGGTCTCTGTGGTTACGCTCAGGGCAAAGCCATTCAGTCTGCGTGTGAAGGTATCGCGCGTAATCCCGGTGCTGCTGGTAACATTCGTACAACCATGATCATCGGTCTGGCACTGATTGAATCACTGGCTCTCTACACTCTGGTTATTCTCTTCGCCATCTAACAGGGCAGGGACTCCAAAGAACAGTACTTTATAAATAACTACCTCGGTAGAAAGATGAAAGAACCCGTTGCATGCAGCGGGTTTTTTTTGTTTTGGAGTCAGACAAGAAGTGCGCGAAACCTCAGACTAAGCCTGTTCATCCAAGTGGAGATTTGTTACAATACTCTTGAAGTAGAGCCGGAGACAATACCCTTTCATCATGCAAAATAAAGTGATTCAATCCTGGAAAAAACAAAAGGGCTCCTTCATTGACTGGCACTCAATGGGGCCTGTTTTATCCGGTGTTTCCATTATTGATCTGAAAAAACTATCCGTTAAAAACAAAAAACAAGCCCTCGATTACGCGTTGAATTACGGGCTCGATGTGAGCAACCCCATCAAGGAACAACTGGTTCAGGATATTCACATTGAAGCGGTTCAATGTATTGAAGACATGTTCCTGCCGACCGGGTGTGTCATTCCTCCAGTGGTCAGCGCGCCTCGCTCTCCATTGGATCTTCTCGTTTACGCTTCCGGGTACGATATGGGCAGAAATGAAGACATTCAGGCCTGGTCCTGTGCCATTTTGAAAGTCATGCACTGCTTTTTTCAACTTGAGTATGATCTTAAGCTAAAGAATATCAATAGCATTCGCAAGCAGATCTATGCAGACTACGAGTCACTCATCTCCATGAGAGATGAAGCCATTTTTTTGGAAGATAAAAAGGAATCGCTGCCTCTTTTCTTTTTCAAGTTCAAGAAGAAAAAAAGTAAACAGAGCATCATTTTGAAGTTACTGCACAAACCGCATATGGCTCCATCCGATATTTACGATCATCTGGGTATTCGTTTCGTGCTGAATACCAAGATTGAATGCCTGCTTGCCTTTGACTTTTTTTCAAGGCACAGCCTGATTACAGAGGCAAATATCAAACCGTTTCGCAGCCGAAACACACTTGTGGATATTGAAGAAGCCAAAAAACTCTTCGATAAGTACAAAAAGAGACTTAAAAAGTCGGATGAATACCCGGCAGAGATTTACAGGAAAATGGACAAGAAGCTGCCCGTCATGAAACTGGAGAACGTCAAGAATATCAATCCCTTTTCAGCCAGCGATTACCGCTCCATACAAATTACCGTCAGGAAAATGATCGAACTTTCCGATTCGATTCCAACTGGAATGCACGGTGCCAGTTTGGCCCCTGCCCAGGATACCTTTTATTTTGATTATGAAATTCAATTAATCGATAAAGAGACATGGCTTAAAACAAGGAGAGGGCCAACCAGCCATGCCGCATATAAGAGAAGACAAGTCGAAGTGGCCAGGAGAAGAGTCCTGGGGCCTGTTTTGCTTGAGCATTTAAAAATAGGCTAACAAAGGGCATGAAGAAATCTCTCGTTTTAAAGCAGAAACATCGTGAGCATCAAACCGTCTGGCACTTGCAGGGTGACCTTGTTGTGGAAGAGACCGCCAGCTTGAGAGAAGTTTTTTACCAGTGGGTAGAAGACAACCGCGTTCGTGTTCTGGTGATGGATATGCTTCAATTGAACCGGATCGATGCAGCCGGCATCAGTTTGTTGATCTCCTTTCAAAATGTCATGAACAAGCGCAAAAAGACCTTAAAAATAAGAAGAGTTCCCCAAAGAGTCTATGCCCTTTTTGCTCGTACGAGTTTGAATCTGTATTTTGATATAAAAAAATAGATGTAAGGGCGCTTTACTTTTTTCGTGAATCAGTAGCGGAAAAATTCCGGGACTGCCAGTTACTTGAATTACTGATGTATGCAAGGTGAATTTAAGTTTTTCTTTAGTTTTGTCAGGAAAATGTCGATAATTTGATTGGGTAAAAGTTTGTCCAAGGTGTTCAAAAAAAGGGGAATACCAATACCAGGAGGGCTCAATGGGTGAAAATCTGGATCAAGCGGCCATTGACGCTCTTTTAGCCGGGGCAAACAGCGCTGCACAGGAAAAACAGGAATCAAAATCCAGCGGAAATTTAAACCAGGATGATATCGATGCCCTATTCAAGGCACCAGCGGAAGAGGAAGTTTTACAAAAAGAGGCGACTTCTTCTGAAAGCGTGAATCAGGCTGAAATCGATGCGCTTTTAAATCAGTCACAGAGTTCCGGTCAGAGTATGAATCAGGACGAGATCGATACACTCTTGCAGGGCGAGATCAGTCAGGTAAGCGAGCAAGCGAGTCCGGCAGAAGGTACTCCTTCCATTAGCAGCCAGATGATGACTCAGGAAGAGGTTGACGCCATGATGGCTCATCAGTCCACGCGAGAAAGTGCCCCTGAGCCACCCAAACCCATGGCCCAAGCTGAAATTGACGCTTTGCTGAATCAAGCAAATTCAAGCGTGTCAACTGAACAGCAAATGGCGGACGCTGTGTGGGAGGAAGGTCAGAAAGAGTCTGATTCCGGCCATATGAATCAGGCCGAAATCGATGCCCTGTTAAATTCGCAATCTGGCGTGGCAACGCCCTCGACGAATACTTCTTCCGCATCCTGTTCCGGGTTCCTCACTCAAGCTGAAGTCGATGCCATGATGAACCCAGCCCCTGGCGAACAGATGAACCAAGCTGAAATCGATGCTTTACTTCAGCAGAGCTCCACGTCTGCAAGTGCTCCCGAAGCCGCTGAACCCTGCTTGAACCAGGATGAACTCAACTACCTGCTGAGTTCTTCTGCGCCCGTGCCCGCGGAACAGAAAGAGATTGAACAACTGCCAAACAGCCTCGATGCACCGACTTTGGCTGCACGTCAAATAAAACGGGTTATCAAGGCCCGGTCAATGCGGCGCAGGGCACAACTTTTCGGCGGTGTGTATTACCTTCCCGAACGCATAGAGAAGCGGGATCTCGTTTCCAAAGCCATTCAGAAACTGTTTGACCGGGCTCGGGATTTCAGAGAGAAAAGCGACGTCAAAGATCAGGGTCGTGTTTGCTTTATAAAAGACAAATTTGGCCACAAGGTCACGGTCCTGCTCACCAAAGATCAGAACAAGCCCATTCAACTGAGACTGGAAGCCGTCAGTATGTACGATCGCAACAGGAAGCGAAGAAACATTCAGCAAGTTGTCAAAGTAGACTCTTTTGAGTCGTATACAAACACAACAGCCAGCCGCTGGGTCAACTGGTTTGACAATCAATTCGATGTAGACAACCTGAAACACCTCTGTCAATGTGTTTGACTCAGTATGGCAACCAGCCTGGCTCTCAGCAAAGCTCTTAAAAGTTGCATTCACAAAAAAACAGTCAGGCTAAGGCATGCGGTCCCTCTTGACCTGTCCCTTCATTTTTTTGTACTGTCCAACATATCAGGGTTCTTAATTTAATGGAAACCACAGCAGGTCCCGGCTTCCCTGACACCCTGACTGTACCACTGACAGCAAGGGAAAACGCGGCGCGGCAACACTCCCTTAGAGTGTTTTTCAGCTGAAAATAATTTGAAAACAAAAAGCAGACATAACAGCTAACAATCTTTATCGAGTGTGATTGACGTGTTATGATGCAGTGCTAAGTGTTTTGCAATGAGGGGGCAATGATGCCAACGGTCACTCAACTTGAATATCTTCTCGCTGTTGATAAAGAGCGCCATTTTAGCAAGGCCGCGGAGTCGTGCTGCGTTTCTCAACCGTCGCTTTCTGTGCAGATCAGGAACCTGGAAGACGAGTTGGGAGTCGTCATTTTTGACCGCTCGAAAAAGCCCATCATGACCACTGCCATTGGTCTCGATGTCATCGAGCAGGCTCGAAAAGTTCTGAAGGAATTTAAACGGCTTCAGGATATTGCCGATCTCGGTTCCACAGAAGTGAAAGGGGAGTTCCACTTGGCTATTATCCCAACCCTGGCTCCTTATCTCCTGCCTCTTTTTATCGGCGCCTTTTCCAGCGCGTATCCCAGAGTCAAACTGAAAATAAACGAGCACAAAACAGACGATATCATTCGGCTGCTGATAGACGATGAAATTGACGCGGGTCTTTTGGTCACACCGCTTAACGACGACAGACTCATTGAACGTCATCTCTTTTACGAGCCTTTTCACGCTTATGCCTCAGAGGGGCACCCGCTGTTAGCGCAAGCCATTCTGAAGGAAAATGATCTGGACACTGAGAGCCTCTGGATTTTGGAAGAAGGTCATTGCTTTCGGGAACAGGTTTTAAAAATCTGCTCTTTTGATAAAAGCTCCACCGTTCTGCCAAATGTCGAGTTCGCCAGCGGCAATCTGGAAACCTTGAAAACACTGGTTAAAAAGAGCCGGGGTTACACGCTGCTTCCCGATCTCGCAGTTCGGGATTTGGGTGAAGGTGAAACTGAAGCCCATGTCAGGAAATTTGCAAAACCCGGTCCCACCAGGGAAGTCAGTCTGGTGCACAGCCGCGATTTTCTCAAGGAAAACGTCATCGCCGCCCTGGAAAAAACAATTATCGAAAAGCTGCCACCCGATATCAAGTCCTTAAAGAGAGCGGATATTGAGATCATCGATATTTAGCGCGGATTGAAGACCGTTTCGCCATCTTTCAAGCCCTCTGTTATCGCTCCGGCAAACTTTCGTTTTCCTCCTGCCATTTACCGTGAATTCAAACAGCGATTTCCATTTCAACTGCATACTCTGGATTGCCCTTTTCGGGGTTGAGCTTATTGAAATAAGTCGCCGTATAGTTTCACGCTATCTCTTTATAGGAACATAATATTGGTAAGTGAATGGAAATTGCCGTATTCTTCCTGTGTAATCGTTCTTTAAGGAGATGAGCATGATCGATAAACAAATGTTAAATGAAATTAAAAAGATTTTCGCTGGGTTAAAGCATGAAATTGAGTTGGTTCTCAACGAGTCCAATCACGAAAAGCAGGGTGAACTGGAGGACATGCTGAGCGAGGTGGCTTCCACTTCCGACAAGGTGAAATTGGGTCGCTCGGGAGTTCAAAAGCCTTCACCTTCCTTCAGCCTGAAGTACGATGGTGCTTTGAACGGCATTTCCTTTACGGGCATTCCCGGTGGCCACGAATTTTCCTCCCTCATTCTGGCTATACTCAATTCGGACGGCCAGGGGAAATATCCAGATGCTGGTATTATCAAAAGAATCAAGGGTTTAAAAGGGCCAATCAGCTTAAAGACCTACATCTCGCTTTCTTGTGAGAACTGTCCTGATGTGGTTCAGTCGTTAAATCTGATGGCCATTCTTCACGATGATTTCAGGCATGAAATGGTGGATGGCGCGTTTGAAGCGGAAGAAATTCAGAAGCTCGGAATTCAGGGTGTTCCCAGTGTCATGTCGGGTGATCAGCTAGTCAGTTCCGGCAAAGTGGGTCTGCCAGACCTGCTGAAAAAACTCGAAATCACTTTTGGAAAAGAGGAAGGAACACAGGAACCTGTGGACCTGGGTCTGTTTGACGTGGCCGTCATCGGCGGCGGTCCTGCTGGTGCTTCCGCGGCTATTTACTCCTCCAGAAAGGGGTTGAAAACTGCGGTCGTTGCGGAGAACATAGGCGGCCAAGTAAAAGAAACCGTTGGAATTGAAAACTTCATTTCCATTCCCTATACCGAAGGTCCCCAACTCGCCTCTCAGATAGCCGAACACATGTCTCGTTACGAAATGGAGCTGCTGGAACACCGCAGAGTGGATAAAGTGGAACTCAAAGACGAAACAAAGAAGGTACAGCTGGATTCAGGTGAGTTCTTTCACACCAAATTCCTTATCGTTGCAACCGGAGCCAAGTGGCGCGAACTGGGTATTCCAGGTGAACAGGAGTACCTGGGCAAAGGCGTTGCGTTCTGTCCCCACTGCGACGGTCCCTACTACAAAGGCAAAGACATCGCCGTTATCGGTGGCGGTAACTCCGGTGTGGAAGCTGCCATTGACCTGGCCGGTATCGTGAAATCTGTAACGGTGCTGGAGTTCCTGCCCGAACTGAAAGCCGATCAAGTTCTGGTAGATAAACTGCTCTCCCTGCCCAATGTTCAAATTATTAAAAATGCCAGAACCAAGGAAATTAAAGGCGATGGCAAGAAAGTCAATGAACTGATCTACGTTGATCGCGCCACGGAAGAGGAAAAATCACTCAAGCTCGACGGTGTTTTCGTTCAAATCGGTCTCATGCCCAACAGTCAATGTGTGAAAGATGTGGTGGAAACCAACCGGTTTGGCGAGATTGTCATAGATCAGAAGTGCAAAACCAACGTTCCTGGCGTATACGCCGCCGGTGATGTGACCACCGTGCCCTATAAACAAATCATTATTTCCATGGGTGAAGGTGCTAAAGCCGCGCTGACAGCCTTTGAGGAACACATGCTCAAAGGTTAATCCGTTTCAATCCTTCATAACCACAGAACTTTTCCAAAAAGGGCAAACTCAGGTGTTTGCCCTTTTTTGGGTGTGTGCGCCGTAGTTGACGGTCCTTCTTCGGGCGTAGAAACCGATTCCCCAAAGTGCAAAAAACAGAGGGCCCGTTAACAGCGTGATCCACTGATAGGTTCGCTTGGTTTCATAAGTGAGGTTGGCCGGCAGCGGAACAAACGCGTTTTCGCGTCTGTCAATATCGCTTAAATCCATGTCGGAACACCAGAAACCAAGGGTGTTGGCGATAAAAGCCAGTGAACTGGGGTTCTGGTATTGCCCGAGAATTTCGTTACTGCCGATGACAACCATTTTAACCGTGTTGTCGGTACTCTTTTGGGTTGAATCGAAGTACGGGTCAAATACACCTGAAACCAGGACACCCATGGGGTAGACGTTAAATGAAGTGGGACCCGGAAGAGTATCGGGGTTTAAGTCAAAAACACGCTCCTGCAGCCAGGCCTGTTTGGACGATTGAAGGAGCGTTTGAGTTTGGTCGTTGGAGAGAGGTGTAACCGTTGAACACCACGGAAGTGTCATGGTTTGCAGAGTTTCAACGGGCTTGAAATTCAGAGGGAAACCATCCAGCAGCCTTGAAACCATGGGAAAAACGGGGTATTCCCGCTGTAGACGGGAATTGGTGGAAGATTGAATTCGCTGGCAGCTGTTATCGGAAACCAGGTTGCGACCTACCTCAAATCCGTAATGCTCGAAGAGCGCGTCGGCCGGGTCTTTGGGAAGTTCACGGGCTGTCAGCTCTGGAAGTTGAATGGAGACACCCGAAGTGAACAGCAGAACGGGTTTCCCCGATTGAATGAACGCATCCAGCTCTTTTAACTGGTTTTCAGAAAACTCGCGAACACCCCAGGTGATGAGCGCATCGGCGTGTTCAAAAGGTACAATCTTGTCGGGAACAATTCTGCCATGCTCCAGATTGTACTGTTTTTGGAGTTCCAGCAGCATGGGTTTCATGTCGTTTTCAGGATCGTGTCCCAGGGGCGAGGGCGGCATGCTGCCGGCCAGCAGGACCTTTTTCTGCGTGGTGTGATTTAATTTCAGCAGGGCTGCTGTCAGATCGTATTCCAGGTTGGGGATATCCTGCATGGTTGGGAAGACCACTTTCCGTTCGCCCTGAGTCAGTACCATACCGAACCAGATTTTGACCGTTTCCACGCGGCTCTTTTGGGTGACGTTACCTGCCGTTTCCACGACGCCGTAGCTCAGAGCTTCCCTTCTGGCCGCTTCATCCAGGTCGGGATTCAATTTTTGAACTTGAAATTTTCCCTTGCCATGAGCCTCGTATTCCGCTGCCAGTCTTTCAATAAAGGCGAGCACAGGCTGGAATTGAGGTGGTAAGTTGGAACTGAAGAAGAGTTTCAGGTGGGTTTCCTCATCCAGATGAGCGCAGACTTCTTTGGTTGAAGGACTGAGTGTGTAAATGCCGTTCCGGGTGAAGTCCACTCTCAAGTTGGTGTAGTTCACAGCCGCATTCAGGGCAATAAAAATTCCGGCTACAAAGAGAATGCGTGTCAGTTTATAGGGTTTCCAGCTGCTTAGAAAACCACTGTGCCGTGCCTGACCCAGGAACTGGATGCTCATGAACAGGAAGAAAAGTGTCAGCGAGAGAAAGTAAACCAAATCCTTTAAATCAAGCAGACCACTGGCCATTTGCTGCAACCTGAAATTGAGGTTCAGAGGTGAATTTTCAAAGAACGCGAAAAAGGAAAAAATGAGAAAAGAAAAGAGAAAGGCGACCACCTGATGGCGTGTCATGGAACTGATCCAGAGCGAAAAGGCCAGGGCCGTTGCGGAAAACAGAAGTAAGCCAATGTAGCCTGAGAGCACGGGACCCAGGTCGAGATCGCCCAGTTGAACCAGGGTGTAGGGGAAGGTCAGGGTTGCTGCCAGTGTGATCAGGATGGCGGTAAACGGAGCGAGGAACTTGGCCCACACCAGAGTTGTGTGGGGGAGAGGCATGGAGAGCAGCCATTCCATGGTACCCTGTCTCATTTCCTCGGCCCACGCTCGCATGGCCAGCAGGGGCACGAAGACAGCCAGTAAAAAGGGCGCCAAGCGAAAAAAAAGTCTCAGGTCTGAAGTGCCATTGACGAAGATATTCAGTCCTGAATTTTGCCAGAACAGAAAATAAGCCAGCGTGGCAGGCAGCATACTGCAGAACAGGTACCCCATGGGGTTGTTGAAGAGGTGTTTGAATTCTTTCATGAAAAGAGTGGTAAAAGCCTTCATGCCGACACCTCACATCGCTGACGGAAAGCACGCTCCATGGATGACTGACCCGACATGAACTCCGCAGGGGTGCCGTCGAACTGGATGCTGCCGTTGTGAATAAAGATCAGATGCTGACAAAACTGTGGAACGGCGTGCAGAATGTGAGTGGAAAACAGAATGGTTTTGCCTTTTAAAGAACTCAACATGGTTAAAAAATCGCCGGCCTGATTGGGATCCAGCCCGGAGGTGGGTTCGTCCAGGATGAGAATGTCCGGATTGTGCACCAGTGCCTGCGCCACACCGAGCCTTTGACGGTAGCCCTTTGAGAGCGTGCTGACGCTTTGATTGATAACCTGTTCCAGTTGGCAGGATTGCACAACTTCAGAAACGGCGAGACGCGATTGGCTTTTGGAAAAACCGTGCAGTCCGGCACAAGTTCGCAAGTATTCACCCGCGATCATGTCTTCGTAAAGGGGGTTGTTTTCCGCCAGATAACCAATGCTTTGTCTCACTTTTAACGGTGTCTTGCTTTCTGTTTTGGTTGAAACTGTTTGGCCCAGAATTTCAAAGGAGCCTGAAGAGGGCACCAGGGTTTGGGTGATTATTTTCATGGTGGTGGTTTTTCCGGCGCCATTGGGGCCAATGAAGGCCGTGATTTCGCCTTCCTTCAGTTGAAAACTGATGTCTTTAAGAGCCGTTTTCCTGCCGAAGGTTTTGGTTATGTTATCGAGTTTGATCATGTGCTGTCCTGAAGTGATGGTGGTTTGTTTCCTGAAAAGGCTGGAAACCCAGCTGTTTGAATGTGCATTCTAGCAGATATTGTTAAGGACTCGAAACCAATGCGGGTTTGAGCCTTCTTTTGTTGAGTGAAAAGAGGCAGAGTGCTGCTCTCGCTGATTCCAGAAACACTGTTGTAAGCACTTTTTTGTGGAGTTGAAGATTGACAGGAAGTGGACTGTTTGAATGATGATTTCAGACAGGCTTTTTTTTGATGAGAAAACCTGAAAAACCGTCAAATCGGTGGCTCGGTGGGATGACGAAGTGGCCCTCTTGAGGTCTCAGCCACGGGACACCGGCGGGCAGCCAGTTCTTCAGCTCTTCTTCCGCCAGAACGGCTTCAGTGGGTACAGCGGGAAGCTCACGCTTGTTGAGCGTGCAGACGGTGTACAGAAGAAATCCGCCTGGCTCCACACGGCGCCAGGCTGAGTTCAGGATATTTTGCTGTGTTTGCAGCAACTGCTTGTGTTCGTGGCCTGTTCGCAGGAATTTGAGCTCCGGGTGGCGGGCGATAATGCCCATGGCACTGCAGGGCGCGTCCACCAGGACCAGATCGAAATGTCCCTGGACAGGATGGTCATCGGTTATTAAATGTGTCTCGGCTTTCAGGTTCAGTCTTTGAAGGTTTTCCTGCATTTTCTTTAATCGTCTGGCAGATATGTCCGATGCGGTTAGCTTCTCTATTTGTCCAAACGCGGCCATGTAGCATGTTTTCCCGCCCGGGGCGGCACAGGTATCCAGGACGCGCCGACAGGAGGAACGGCAGACAATTTCCGCAATGGCCTGGGCACTTTCGTTCTGGATGTAGACCCGTCCGGAACGCATGTCCGGGTGCCCGAACTGCACATGCGGCAACATGGCACGTTCAGAGCTGCTGTTGACTGCCGGTTCATCCGCATTCCAATAGGCTTGTAACGGCGATTCTTTCCAGTTTTCCAACCATAGAGAGACGGTTCCCGAGGCGAACTGTTGTTGCAGCTGGTTCTTGTACCAGGCGGGCAGAAAATGTCGCTCGTGGTGGTATTCGTGTTTTTCAAGGTTCCTCTGCACCTGTCTTAAAATACCGTTGACGACGGGCTTCAGGCGTTTAAAACCGCGCTTTTGAGCGATGTTTACCGCTTCGTTGATAACCGCGTAGTCAGGGGTTCGCATCATTTTTAACTGATAAACGGAACTTCTCAACAGCCACTGCAGGAAGGGCGGCAGCTTTTTGAGCGGTTTTTTGCAGTATTGCTTGAGGATTTCTTCAATAAAGAAGAAATAGCGGAAAGTGCCATAGGCTATTTCATGGGCGAATGCCATGTCTTCTTTGGGCAGCTGGAGCCCGATTTCCGAAATGGCTTCATTGACCAGAAGCCCTTTTGCTTCCACTTCCAGCATGCAGGCCACAGCCAATTCACGAGCGCTTTTAATGATCATCGCTACTCCTTTCACAAAGCCAAACACGGTCTTTCATTTCAACGCACCTCATCCATACGCTGAGCATGCCATCATCCTAACGACAAGCTGTGTATAAATCCACTGATTTGAGTTTAAAAAACATCGCTGAAGATGACGGTGCTTGCAATAGGTGAGTGGATGAATGCACTCTAACGGGAACTTCGCAAGTCTCTAAACTGATCGTATTCAGTAAAATAAGAATGCGGGAGTATTACTGCTCAGTGAGTATGATCTACTCGTCATTTATTTCACATTTTTATCACAAAAACATTCGGGAAAGTGATAGACTTACTGCAAAACACCTGAAGATTTCGGGGTTTTCCGATTTCTGCTTCAGAACACATTCGAGGAGGATATTATGACCAGTGAATTCAAAGGTGGAGTCATTACGGGAAAAAATTACATCAAACTTCTGGAGAAATGCCGTAATGAAAAATACGCCTTACCTGCTGTCAACGTCATTTCAACGTCAACTGTCAACGCGGCCTGTGAAGCTGCCGCCAAGGTGGGATCAGACATCATCATTCAAGTGTCCAACGGTGGAGCACAGTTCTTTGCGGGCAAAGGGGCAGACAGCTTCCAGGCCAAAGTTCAAGGCGCTGTTTCCTTTGCCATTCACGCCCGGCGGATGGCCAAGCTCTACGGCGTAGGGGTTGTTTTACACACCGATCACGCCAACAGGAAGCTCTTGCCCTGGATCGATGCTTTGCTGGATGAGGGCGAAGCATACTACAAGCAGCACGGCGAGCCGCTGTTCACGTCACATATGCTGGATCTTTCCGAAGAACCGCTTGAAGAGAATATCGCTACCTGTAAGGCTTATTTGGAGCGCATGGCCAAAATCGATATGTCGCTTGAAATTGAACTGGGTATCACAGGCGGCGAAGAAGACGGTGTGGGCAGCGACGTTGTCGATGATGCAAGACTGTACACACAGCCTGAAGATGTTCTGTACGCCTATGAACAGCTCGAGCCAGTTGGTCATTTTACCGTGGCCGCTTCATTTGGCAACGTGCACGGTGTTTACAAGCCCGGAAATGTCAAGCTGCGCCCCATTATTTTGAAGAATTCCCAGCAGCACATTGTTGAAGTCCACTCCGTAAGGGAGAACCCTCTTTCTCTGGTCTTCCACGGCGGTTCCGGCTCCAGCAAGAAGGATATTCGCGATTCCATCGACTATGGCGTCTTTAAAATGAATATCGATACGGACACTCAGTTCGCCTTTACCCGCCCCATTTACGACTATGTCATGAAATACAAAGATCGCCTCTATCGCCAAATAGGTTCAGACGAGGATCCCGAAGTACTGAACAAAAAGGTCATCGATCCGCGTAAATGGCTGCGAGCAGGCGAAGAGCTGTTCCGGGATCGTCTGGTAGAAGCCTTTGAAGATCTCAAGGGAATTGGCAAACGCATTTAAAGAATCATCTTTAAAAGATTTGTCATCTTTTCAGGACAGATCAGCAAAAAAAGAGGTCGTTTGGACCTCTTTTTTTGTTGGACGAAGGATTGTCAAACGGAATCAATACAAGCTTTCTCTTTCGCGAATAGCTTTGTCTGACTTTATCGTGTAGAATGAGTATGAAAAATGCAGTTTCATCATGTTGGTTGACCTCATGTATGGTGCGGCTGTGCTTGCCTGGAACTGCCTGAAACCGAAAGTCTTGGAGGGCAGCCTCGCTTTTGGCGAAAGCGCAAGCACACAAATTCTGATTCCAATGGAACCGCTCAAGTGGAACCACACTTTGAGAGTGTATTTTTCAAATACACCATGATTGGCCTGTGACTTGCACCATGCTGCCTGTCAGGAAACATCGAAGGAGTGTGATTATGAAAAAAACAATTCTATTTCTGATTTTAAGCGGTATGCTGATGGCCGGTGATTTCACCGTTGTTCAGAACAGAGAGCGCATGGCGGGGACACCCCGGCTGATGGATCAGGCTCAATTTAAGGCGGGTGCGTCAACGGTTGTGGAAGTTGTTCCCCATCTGTCGGCCAATGATATCTGGAAATCGATTCTCTACATTCGCTCTGACAGCGGCTTTTCGGCCAATTTTTATCTGGAATTCTATGATCCCGATGGCAATTTACTTGATGTCAAGTTCTATGATTCCGATGGCCGTGATTACTATGACAACCACTTCCAAAGGACCATTACGGGCTATGAAATCATCAGTCTCGAGTTCGACTCGCTTGAAAGGGGCAAGAGTTTTCAGGCTTTCATTTTCACCGAGGACAATGTGTTCTATTCAGCTGAAGCACTATTTAATCGTTACAACGGCACACAAAAGGAAGCTTCTGTTGGTGTCAAGGGTGCCGCTCCCGGTTACAACTTCGTCATGAATGTTGAGGAGCGAACGGATTTGTACACCGAGCAGTTCAACTTCAGGGCGTTTGCCATTTCGAATATTGAAGAATCTTACTGTACCTGCGAGGTGGAACTCTACGATGATGGCATAGGCGGCGTTAATTTAGACGGGTTTGTTGCTAGAAATTCACTTTCTATCAACCCCAGAGGTAAGGCCGTATACAAATTAAGAGAGCTATTCAATGTAGCCGACCTGCTGCCCAAGGGGTTTGGATACATCATTATAAGATGTGATCGTGTTGCCACCGCGATGGGTTTGACCTTCGAGGAGAACAGCCCTGTTGCAGGTTCGGTCCCTATTGATACAGTGGAGTTTAATTCAAAATAATGAGGGGTTGCTGACCTTTCAGATAAAGGCGACGTCTTCTTGCTGGACAGAGACCACCAGCACGTTCTCAAATCCCATGTCTTTGAAAGAGGTGGGCAAGTGGGTGAAGGAACACCCGTTGCCGGAAGTCGACTCGGCAACGATGTTCATGGCGGTCCAGAAATAGCTTTTTTGCTCAATCTATTGAAAATTGAAGCACTCAGCCTGTTCCTCTAAATTGACGTGACAGACGAAGTCCAGCACGTGAATGCTTTCATCCTGGATCAGGTCGTGTTCTGGCTGGATATCCGGCGTTTTTTCAAGCCAGTGACTGATTAAAATGAGTTGATCAAAGTCATCCACGAGAGAATCCGAGTTGAAGTCGCCGGGAAACTGCGCGGGTAAAACGTCGAAATCGTTCGGCTGAGTGCGATCAAAGCAGTGGACAGCTGGATAGAGACCTTCACTGATGGTGGCATAACCGCCGCTAAAGGGATTGAAACCGATGGCTTCTCCCTGAGGTTCCTGAATAAGGGGAAGGCTGCATGGAGAAGCGGAAAAGGCTTCCCAAAGATCGGTTCCAGCTGAGCGAAACCACAAATAGGCGTGATCACTGAAAGGCTGCATGTAGTTTTTCACAACTATCTGACTGCCATCGTGGGATACATCACCGCCAACGGGAAAAGCCACGGAGATATCCAGCAGGTATTCCAGCTCCATATTTTCATCAGGAACCCAGGGTTTGGGAACGCGGTACAACCGGCCAACGGGAAAATCTCTTTTTGAAACAACAAACAGTTCTTCATTTTGTGGATCGAACAGCAGGGTTTCCGCATCCCGGGCACCATCGGGATAGGTAAGGTGAAATGCCGTTGGAGTGAGAGTGACTTCAAACGGTCCGGCCGCATCCTGACAGGGATAAACGACCGGTTCAGCTACCATGTAAATCGCGATCGAGGAGCGAACCGCGTCGTTGTCACCGATATCCCCCAGGAAGAGTACCTGATGATGAGCAGCGGAGAGATATCCCGTGGCAATATCTTCCACATCGGTAATAGCTGGTATGTCTAAGTGCAACACGGCCGCTGTACTGCCAAAGGCGTTGAGTGCAAAAACAGAGGGCTCGCCACCCGAATCATTGTGAACCCAGATAATTTGAGGGTTCAACTGGCTGTATACGAGTCCCGAAATTTCCGATAATTGCTGATCCTGGACAGATAGATTGGTCGAACTCGCTTGAAAGTCTGGACACTGAAGCCATAACAAATAGATAAGCCACATGGCACCATACCCCTCGATGGACCCTCCGCCCGGTCATGAGATGAATTGATATACCGGGATGGATTCGTCTTGAACGCGATAGCCTTTATCATAAGGCGTTTGAATGCAGGCTGGATGTTTCGTGGTGGAATCCCGCTGTCAATGGAGATTGAGCATGGAAACACCCACCTTACAAGTATAAACATCGGAATGGGAATCGCTAAACTTTACCTGATGGCACTCTTCGGATGGACGATTCATGTCAAAATCAAGGTATAGCCAGAGCTGGCGCACGGGCTCCGACACAAGTTCCGGTCACGCACTTCTAGCTGTATGAAATATAAACTGGCCAGGGAAAATCAGGCGGGACGCTGTAAAGCGACTGCCTGTTTTGGGTTAAAGATCCGCTTTGACCAGTTCTCCTGAAACTTGCTGGAGAATACGGAAGGTTGTTTCCGCTTCAGGCAGCAAATAACTGAAGTAGAACTCACAGGTATTGATTTTGTCGGCATAGAACGCTTCCGCTTCTTTTTGAGGCAGTGCTTTTTCAGCCGCTTTTAAAAGGAAGTACCCGCCGCAGAGGTGCCCCATGGCATTCAGGAGCTGTGTGGCGTGGTATTGCAATATGTGGAATTGCTTGTTCATGGCCAACTCGCCAAATTTGCCCATAACCCTGGAGCAGCTGTTCACTGCTTTTTCAAGCTGCTCTGCCAATGCCGCCAGTTTGGTTTGTTTGACTCGATTGGTGAGTTCGGTCATTTCCAGGGCAAGCGTTTTCCAGCTGGCACCTTTCGTTCCCAATAATTTTCGGAACACCAGATCCAGACCCTGAATGCCATTGGTTCCTTCATAGATCGATGTGATTTTAATATCGCGCATGAGCTGTTCAATGGGGTAGTCCTTACAGAATCCATAACCGCCATAGACCTGCATGGCCAGTTCGGTGACTTTGAAGCCCATATCGGTGCAATAGCTTTTGCAGATGGGAGTTAAAAGTTCAAAGAGGATGGCGGCTTTTTCTGCTTCTTCCGGGTGGTGGAGCAGATCTTCGTAATAAGCTCCGTGGAAAACCAGGGCGCGAGAAGCCTGGACGATGGCTTTCATTTTCATCAGCATGTAGCGAATGTCGGGGTGGTTGATGATCTCGGTGCTTTCGGTTTGTCCGGGAAGCGCCCCCTGTTTGCGCTCTTTGGCGTACTGTAACGCGTATTCACAGGCAACAGAAGCCAAAGCCATACCCTGTAAACCAACGCCGTTTCTTGCGGCATTCATCATTTGGAACATGTACTTCAGTCCCTGATTTTCCTCTCCTACAATGTAACCTGTGCAGTTGCCGTTTTCTCCGAAATTCAGCACACATGTTGAAGATGCCTTTATTCCCATCTTGTGTTCAACGGAACTGCAAATGACGTCATTGGATTCAGCGGGATTGCCATCTTCATCCAGCTTGAACTTGGGCACGACAAAGAGACTTAAACCCTTGCTGCCTTTGGGAGCCCCTTCCACACGAGCCAGAACAAGGTGAATGATGTTGTCGCTAAGATCGTGGTCACCCCAGCTTATGAAACTCTTGGTGCCGGTAATTCGGTAGGCATCCCCTGCCGGTACGGCTTTTGTGCGGGCGGCACCCACATCGCTTCCCGCTTGAGGTTCTGTTAGACACATGGTTCCAGTCCATTCACCTGAGTACATTTTCTCCAGGTAGACATCTTTCAGTGCTTCGGAACCAAAAGAATCGATGAGGTTCGCGGACTCTCTGGTTAAAAGCGAGATCATGGAGAAACTCAAACAAGCTCCTATCTCCAATTCAGAGAGGGCTGCGGCAAAGAGGTGAGGCATGCCGATGCCACCGTATTCGGGATTGGCGATGACCGCGGTTAAACCTATTTCAAGGTAGTTTTCCCATAACGCTTTCATACTGGCCGGGGTCTTTACACAATCGCCAACAAGATGAGAACCCTCCTGGTCAAATTCACTGTTTTTGGGTGCCAACTCATCTTGACTGAATTGAAGCATCTGTTCGAATATGAGATCCAGATCTTCTGTACTGAATTCTTCATACTTGTCAACTTCACTCACTTTCTGAAAACCTGGGCACTCTCTCACGTTAAACATAATGTCTCTTTCATCAAATATTCGCTGGCTCATTGGTTCCTCCTGAAATGTTATGACGCATTGTGTCAATGATAAATGTATCAGATCGTTATCCGATCCGGCAAACGAAAAATGAGATATCTTCTCTGCCTGAGTTTTACCGAGTGCAAAACAATGCGCTAAACATGAGTGGATTTCCCGTTTTGGTTGTAATAGAAGTTTCTGGGTTATTGTAAATCTTATAAAGTAAACAGGGTTGCCTTGTGGTTTGAAAATTGCTCCGGGGATTATTAGACTTTGCGTGACTTTATCAATACCGGGAGTTCAGGAGCAACACATGAAACAGAAGAGAAGCGTTGGACTGGATAGAAAGCGTGGTAGGCGGGTTATTTTTAAAAAGGCTGTCCATTCCATGATCGACGAGGATGGCGCTAAATTGAAAAACATCAGCAAGAGCGGTTGTTTGATTAATGCCAGGCAATGGTTGAAAGTGGATGAAACCTGTCATGAAATTTCAATTAATCATCAGAACCTGTCACCCGTTACTGCTGTAGGGAAGGTTGTTCGCGCAAAAATGGTACAGGATGAGCATGGTGCCATGGTCTATGAAATAGGGATCAGGTTCAGTGAGGATGACCCCCACTATCAGGTTTATAGAAACTGGTTTAAAGCTCTTGTTGAGGCAGTAAAACCTCCTGAAAAAAATAAATAGCCCCTGTATCGATGGTATTCAAGCGTTCAGTTTCCATTTGATCGCCCATCGCCTTTTTTTGGAGAGGCCGGGAAGCTGCTAAATCCACGCTTTTTCATAAGAAAGCAACTCTTTTCATTCACCAGGATCAACGTCTTTTCAATACAAGTAAGCCTGGCAATTTGATTGAATTGCCAGGCTTTCCTGAAATAGTGTTAATGGAAATTAATCAAAGTTGGGGAAGGGATTTGTGGGCTCAAAATGGGATGTGAAATGCCTCAGATAGGGTGGTTCCATGGTGATTCTCATGCCGGGCAGTTTATCACCAATTTTCTTGATCGAGCCCAGCACTTCGGCAACGTAGTCGAAGTGAGCCTGCGTGTAGACTCTTCTTGGAAATGCCATACGCACAAGTTCATTGGGAGCGGTCATGGGGTTTCCCTCTTCGTCTTTGGCGCCAAACATGACACTGCCAATTTCTACAGCACGTATGCCGCCTTGCAGGTATAAGGCACAGGCGAGACTTTGACCCGGGAACTGAAGGGGTTCAATGTGGGGGAGCATGGCTTTTGCGTCGACATAGATAGCATGTCCACCAGGTGGTTCCATGATGGGAATACCCAGGCCTCTGAGCTTTTCCGCCATGTACTCTGAAGTTCGAATTCGATATTCCAAATAGTGTTCATCCAACGCTTCGTAAAGACCTAAGCTGAGAGCCGAAAGGTCTCTTCCCGCCAGACCGCCGTAAGTTGGGAAACCTTCTGTGAGAATGAGAGTGGTGCGCACTTCGTCGGCAATTTTCTTGTCTCTCAAGGCCACAAAACCGCCAATGTTGCCCATGCCGTCTTTTTTGGCACTCATGAGAGCGCCGTCGGCCATGGAGAAGAATTCCCGGGCTATTTCGATGGGGGATTTGTCTTGCTGACCTTCCTCGCGCATTTTAATGAAGTAGGCATTTTCCGCAAAGCGCGCGGAGTCGACATAGATGGGTTTCTTGTACTTGTCGGCCACTTTACGAATGGCTTTCATGTTAGCCAGTGAAACAGGCTGACCGCCGCCGCTGTTGTTGGTGATGGTAATCATGATAAACGGAACGTTATCCGCCTGTTCCGCGAGCAGGCTTTCCAGAGCACCGATATCCATATTGCCTTTGAAGGGGAGCACGGCTGAGCAGTCCCGTGCTTCGGGAATGACGATATCTCGCGCTTCGACGTTTAAATATTCGATATTGGCTCGTGTGGTGTCGAAATGCGTGTTATTGGGGACGATCTGGCCCGACTTGCAGAGATGACCAAAAAGGAGCCTTTCTGCGGCTCGACCCTGATGGGTGGGAATGACTTCCTCCATGGTGAAGATATCTCTAATGGCATCCCTGAATTGGTAAAAGCTGTCCGCACCCGCATAGGACTCATCACCAGTCATGATGGCACCCCACTGTTGAGCGCTCATGGCTCCTGTGCCGCTGTCGGTTAATAGGTCGATCATGACATCTTTGGCATGCAGGAGAAAAACATTGTATTTTGCCTTTTCAAGCATCTCCTTTCTCATTTCAAAAGTCGTGTAATTAATGGGTTCCACACTTTTAATTTTGAATGGTTCAATCAGAATTTTGTGTTTCATAGAGTTCCTCCCTGTATTTCCTATAATTATATAGGTTTTTGAGCAATACAGTGTGTAAAAATTAGTTATAATGTTTGGAATTCCTTATTTGTGTGAAATTCAGATGTCCTTTGCACCTAAGGCCATGACTTTTCCGCCGAGCTGATTGTGTTGCTTGAGCAGGGTTTGTCAAGCGCGCAAAAGGCAGCCTAAAAGCTGATTTCAGGATGACGTGCGATATGCTATTATTTGAGTTAACGCGTTTGAGCTTTTATTTAAGGAGAAAGTCGTGATTGTCGTGAATACAGAATTTATACCGGGTTATCAAATTGTCGCTATCAAGGGGTTGGTACAGGGAAATACGATTCGTGCTAAAAACGTTGGTAGAGACATTATGGCCTCATTAAAGAATCTGGTTGGCGGGGAGCTTAGAGGTTATACGGAACTGTTGACTGAAGCCAGAAGGGAAGCTATGCAGCGCATGTTATCTCAGGCAAACGAGCTTGGCGCCAACGCCGTAGTCAATGTTCGATTCAGTACCAGCTCCATTGCTCAGGGAGCGGCCGAATTATACTGCTATGGTACAGCCGTAACGGTGCAGCCACAGCATGCTGCAGAGTAGGTAAACAATGGGAGATCTTGTTATTCTTGCTTTATATACCGTTATACCTCTGCTGTTATTGGGTATGGGTTTTTTCGTCGGCAGGTCCATTGAAAAGAGCCATTTCCGTGATTTAGACCTAAGAGAGCGGGAGCTTGCCGGTATAGTTCAGGTCAATATGAAGCGGCTGCCCCCAAACTGGAAAGCCAGCCAGCCGGTTCTGGTTCAGGGGCAGGCTGTTATTGCCTCTGATTATTTTAAGACGTTTGCAAGTCAAATCAGGAATCTGTTCGGCGGTGAAGTTCGCTCTCTGGAATCACTGATGGTTCGAGCCCGGCGTGAAGCACGCCTGCGAATGCTGGAAGAAGCGAAGGCCAGAGGTTTAAATTGTATTTGCAATATTCGCGAAGAAACTTCTACCATCACCAAGGGAAGTGGAAAGCGGGGTTTAATGAGTGCTGAGGTATATGTTTACGGTACTGCTGTCAACGTAAGATGATCCAATGAAAAATCCACCGAACCCAGATCTATCGGTATACAATGAGCCTCACATGCAGGTGCAGGACAAGGGCGCTATTGAAGATCAGCACGAGCACGCTGTTTGGGATGAACCCGCGCAGCTGGCCAGACAGGCTCCGCCCAAAGGAGCCATGAGCTACTCCAAATGGTATGCGTATCACAAGGAGCATACGCCCGAATTGAATCGTTGGCTTACCTGGATTCTAGTATGTCTTGTCAGTGGACCTTTTGCGGTTCTTTCAGCTTTAATTTTTGGAAACCCCACATCGGTTGCCGGTTTGATGACGCTCGTTCTCATTGCGCCCATTGTTGAAGAGATCGCCAAGATAGGAGCCCCACTGGTATTACTGGAAACCAAGCCCTATCTCATCTCCAACCGCTTTCAACTGATTGCAGCTGCCATGGCTGGCGGGCTGCTTTTTGCCGTTATAGAGAACCTGTTGTATTTGTTTGTTTACATTCCCAATCCCACTCCGGAAATAGCGATATGGCGATGGACCGTCTGTACATTTATGCATGTGGGCACTTCAACGGTTGCCTCTCTTGGGCTGGTACGAGCCTGGCGAGATGGAGAGACGTACCTGAAAAAACCACAGTTGAACAAGGGTTTTCCCTTGTTCATTGCCGCCATGGTCATTCATGGAAGCTACAACGCACTGGCGATTCTACTTGAATACAAGGGTGTATTTCATTAGTTTGACGAACAGCTCTTTTCCTGTTGGTTCATCTTGTCAGCACAAAAAAACCGGCCATAAATGACCGGTTTTTTTATTTGCATTCGGGTTAAGTTAACCTTGGTATTGAGCACTGCCAAAACCGAGAATAGGGAAGAAAATGATGCCGAGTAAGAGAAGCCCTATGGCAAACCCCGCACCTTTACCAAACTTTTTGGCCAGCTCGAGGCAAACCAGAATCATGACAATAAAGTTAACGAAAGGAATTAAGAAAAGAATAAACCACCACAGTGGCTTGTCGACAATTTCCAATAGCACGATTAAATTGTAGATAGGAATGATAGCAGCCCAACCGGGTTTTCCCGCTTTTGTGTATATTTTCCACATACTTGCAATCATTACGATGAAAATAACTAAATAAAAGATGCCTGCAATCGCAAATCCAATACCTGATCCATTTTCCATTTTTTCCTCCAAATTAGATAAAATTCCCAAGCTTTATTTACAGTTGTATCTGTTTTAACTTTGGATATTGAACTATTTTACCCTAAACAGCTGGACCTTGGGTAGTAAAAAATGGGCTTGTTCACTCTAGCCAAAACATCGATAATCAATCACGCAGCTCACATTTAAGGATGGGTGATTGTTGAAGAAATGCTGCTTTTAGAACTGGTTCTTTGGGGCGGTACTCTTCAGCTTGGCAATGTGATAAAACCGCCAGGTCAATAAGCCTGCTGTCAGGGTGAGCCCAACCACAAGCCCGTACCAAACGCCTGTGACGCCAATTTTCATAGGTACGGCTAAAAACCAACCGATAGGGATACCAAAAACCCAAAAAGCGACAAAGGCCAGCCTGGCTGGTATCTTGACATCTTGAATGCCTCTTAAAGCTCCCAAACAAACAGCCTGCTGACCGTCCGAGAGTTGAAACAAGGCAGCCAGCAGGATTAACTGAGATGCGATGTCGCGCACAATGGGGTCATCGATATAGAGAACAGGCAGCATGTGATTGGCAAGAACGAAGAAGACGCCTGTCAAAATCATTAGCCCTAAAACTAAAATAAATGCGGCATTGCCTGCCATGCGAAGTTGAATGAAATCGCCAGACCCATAGAAGCGGGCAATCCTGACGGTGGAAGCCATGGAAATACCCAGTGAACTCATGTAGGTGATTGAAGCCAGGTTAAGGGCAATCTGATGGGCCGCCAATTCATTTTTCCCGATCCACCCGATTAGAAAAGCCGATGCCACGAAGGCACTGACTTCAAAAACATACTGAATGCCGCTTGGAATTCCCACGTTGAGTATGTTTACTATAAGGGGCCAATGGGGTTTGGTAAGATTAAATCGAATGTGGAATTTTTTTAGTCTGGATGAAGAGATAACGAAAAGAATCATGCAGCATGACATGATGACTCTGGTGGAGAAGGTTGACCATCCGGCACCTTCAAGACCCAATGCCGGGAATCCCCATTTGCCAAATATAAAAATCCAGTTTCCCACGGCGTTCACGATGTTGGCAGCCAGAGATATAATCATGGCAGGAACCATGATGTTAAGTCCTTCCGTAAACTGTTTGAATGTCATGAAGAGGAGAAAGGGAATCACAGACCAGCCCAGAATCTCCGCATACCCGATAGCCAACAATTCTACTTCAGGGTCCTGGCCCATGAATGCAATGAGCCGGCTGCCCCATACCGCCAACGCGGTGAGAAGAACACCCACCAATAGAGTCACAAACAAGCCTTGATTGAGAATCATACCGCATTGATCGTACCTTTTAGCTCCAAACGCCTTTGAAACAAGGGGAGAAATAGCGAGGGTAACGCCCATTCCAAAGACAAGAATAATCATAAAGAGACCGTTCCCCAGCGAAGAAGCCGCGAGAGAGGCAGCATTCAAATGACCCACCATGATGGAATCCACAACTCCCATCATCATCTGACCAAGTTGACCGATGATCAGTGGGATGGCTAATTTGACCGTCTGTTTTAGATGTTTTCTCAGCAAGAGCATGCCTCCGGCAAACCATAAGCGATAGGCATTCTACACCATGGAACCATGAAAATGGAGAAGAGTTTGATGCTTTTCTTTGCCGATTTCATTTGTCACAGTAAAACCTCAGACAGGTATTGGTGAAAAAGTGGAATGCATGAAGCCGGGTGTTTTTATTATGGCGTGTTTGTGGGTTACTTCCCAGTGAAGAATCCGGTAGATCCAAAGTTGAACTTCTTGTTTGAGGCTGTTTTTGCGAGGAACTCGCTACAGCGGAATGGACTCTTCACGCAGGAGACTCGCAGTGTTTCAAGTCGTGAGACAAAGTCTGTATTCTTTGTGCTTTAGAGAGAAGTACTGTCTGGACAGTTAAATCGGAGCATGCAGCCGTCTGCGGGTTTTGTTCACAATGAGAACTGAAATGTGTGCGCTCAATCCGGCAGGTTCCAGCCGCTGGATTCAGGCTAGCGGGCTATTCCCTGTCAGCCCACTTGTCAGAGATCTGAAACGCCACGACCTGACCGACAGCGCAGAGTGTTTCCCCAGCCATTACCTGAACGTCAACAGTCACTTTTTTTCCTGAAATATCGACTATTTTACCCTTTAGAACCAATTCAGGTCCGAGCGGTGTCGGCTTGAGGTACTTGACATTCAACGTGCCGGTTACAAAACGCTTGGCCGGTTTGGAGTCCATGGGGAGTCCCTCAGCGCGGTAGGCTGCCGCTGCGGCGCTTCCGGTGCCGTGACAGTCAATCAGAGAGGCGATCAATCCCCCGTAAACAAAGCCCGGTATGGCAGTGTGATAGGGTTTAGGGGTGAACCTTGTGACGGTTTCGTCTCCATCCCAGTGAGTTTTAATGTGAAGACCTTCAGGGTTTAACTGGCCACAGCCGTAGCAATGGTTCACATCGTCTGGATAAAACTTTTGGAAGCATTCAGCGTTCATTCAGTCTCCTCTTCTTGATACAGTTAACAAGGTTCAGGTGAGAAAAGGTTCCAACTGTACTTCAATGGCGGCCTTAGCACTTTCTTTAGCCTTTGTTTTGCAGCAGCCGCTTGATCCTGGCATCCAATGGTGGATGAGTTGCCCAGAGAGAGACGCGTTTCAGCGAACTAATTTTAGCCATAGCGTAATTTTGAGGTTCGGCTTTGTTGACAACCGCATTTTTTAAGGACTCCAGAGCCGAGGCCATTGCCTGAGGTGAGGTCAGTCTGGCTGCTCCTGCGTCCGCGCGATATTCTCTCCATCTAGAGAAAGCGGCGATTGGAATGTAGGCCAGCATCATGAACACGGATTCAAGCACAAATACGGCCGCGTAATAACCGATGAAACCGAGACCTCCGCCTCCGCGGTCGTCTCTCATAGCCTGGTCGATGAGTCTTGCGATAACGCGTGATAAAAACATCACCAGGGCATTGGCGATACCCGTGAGCAAGGTCATGGTGACCATGTCACCATTGGCGATATGCGAAATCTCATGAGCGGCAACGGCTTCAACTTCACGTTGATTCATCTTGCGCAGGATACCTGTTGAAAAAGCCACCAGGGACGATTTCTTCGATGGACCCGTCGCAAAAGCGTTGGGTTCAGGGGAATTGTAAATGCCCACTTCGGGAGTTGGCAGTCCTCTGCTTTTGGCCAGGTGATCGATGGTGTGGTAGAGCTGTCTTGCTGTGGGGTCTGGGTGTGTGGCCGTAATGAGCTGAATTTTATAAGCTCTCTTTGCCATCCAGCGACTGATAAGCAGCGAGATAAATGCGCCTCCCATTCCGAAAGCACCGCAAAAAATGGCCAGACCGCTGTATCCGGGCGGAAGTTGAATTCCGAAAAAGGGTAAAATTACATTGACAATCAACGTTACCGTGAAAATAACGAGTGCGTTCGTTATTAAAAATAGGACAATTCGCTTTCCCATACATACCTCTGTTCGATGATCATTCAATCATCTTTCTTTTTTTGTATTATAGCTTATTTTGCCCGCAAACAACCACCCATGGTCGTTTTGCCTGTGTAGAAGTGAAAGATTGCCTCTTGAAAAGTGGGCTGTTTTGCGATTTGCTTGCTCTATGGCATGGAGAAACTATTGGAGCACAGTTGATACGAGGTTTTGATGAATGAGCTTTTTAATTGGGGCAGGAGTATCGTATAGGGCTGGAGAAGCTGAAGAATTGAAAACGGAACCGCTTTACTATTTGGGGTGCCTGAGTGTTTTCAGGATAGATGAAAAGCTTGGTTCTGACGTCGTTATGTTACAAAGATAACCAACAGTTCAGTAATCCATATCCTGTTTTTGAAATTTTGGCTTGGACTTTGCTTCGGATCTTGAGAGAATAATGCAGGTACCACTTGGATCTCTACTTGTGACTTTTTTTGTGCGACAGGAGGAATTTCTGATGTCCGGAAAATCGATATTGTTTGGAGTGGTTTTGATAATTGCGACTTTAGCATTTGGCGCTGGCAGTGTAGGCGAAGGACTTCGAGTTATTCCACACCTACCCAGTGAGAGCGGAGGTTTTGTCGGGACACTGGTGATTAACAACCAGTCCAGGTTAGAAAAAAAAGTTGGACTTATTTGCTATTCCATAGAAGGTAAAGAGCTTGGAGTGGTGGAGCTCAGCTTGGGAGAGCGAGAGTTGAAGCTCGTAAACGTACACGAGGTCCTTCCAGAGGGCACAAGTCATGCTGTGTTAACGGGGTCCAAACGCGTTAATTTAAGTGTCCTGTACCGGTCCAGCAGCACGATCGATGCAAATAGCTGCGCAGGTGAGGTACTATCGCAACAAGCTGATATCAAGGTTATCCCTTCTTTTGAAAATCAGAGTGACGATTATTGGGAAGGTGCAGCTGTCGTCAATACGGGAGACAAAGAAGGCGTTATAATGATTGATGTCATGGCAGACGGCATTCTTGGGCCGCCTGGCAGAGCACTTCCTATAAAACCAATGGAAAAAATTGTTTTTACTTTCTCCAGTTTGTTCAATCAAAAAAGGCGGTTTCAGGGCGAGTACTACCAAATCAGTTCCGATCAGCCATTTGCTTTCCTGGGATTGGCTGGAACGACAAATCATAAAATTCTATGGCCGGTTGCCCCGAATCCTGTGCAGCAGTACAAGGGCAATGCCTTTTCGCAGTTAAGTGTCCGCGATCTTCAGGTTGACCCCTATTCCATTGAAAAGCTGTCTCTAAGTGAAGAAATACTGACTGTTTCATTGCAGTACCCTGACGGCTGCTCTGGTGCGTTGAAGCTGTTTATGTCAGGCGGTTTTATGGAATCGATGCCCGTTCAAACCAATCTCACCCTGCAGAGAGTTAAAGATCCCGATCAGGATTGCCCTGAAGGTTCGGTTGTTGAAGATCGCGTGTTTGATCTGACACCTCTCATTCAGTCTTACCGGAGCAACTATGGATCAGAAGAGGAAATTCTGCTCAATATCTACGACTATCAAGGTGAACGCGTCGAACAGTTGAAGTACCAGCCTGCGAAGTAAAGCTGGCGCTCAGCGTCTGGACAATTCTCTCGTCAAGGCCTGGTGCGCGTTGTGACAACGAATTTTGACGGGATCCTTTTTCACGGTTCCTGGTTCTCTTGGCTGAAAACTCAGGTTTGTCTGCCTGTTTTCAGTCTTGAGCTGCCAGCTAGTTCGACTCCGCACAGCAGAACAATACTGCAGAGAGCCAATATCCCAAGTTGAGTATGGTCTGTCTGAAAATTGATGAGGAATAAGACTGTCACTAAAATACCTCTGATAAAACTCCAGGAAAACATACCGCACCCCCAAGTGCAATTAATATAGTTCAATATACAAACAATAGTTTGCATAGTCAATAAAAAGTTTAGAAAATACGTTGTTATATTGACATTTCGCGTTTTAGGGGCTATGTTTGGGGTGTTGCTGCACTGTTTAGGTTAAGAAAGTGGTTCGGCAAGGTCAATCTGCTTTTTCGGGTTATTTGATTTAAAAGGGAGTCAGTCATGAAATTGTTTAAAGATCGTCTGAGGGAGATTACAGAGGGGTACGGCAGTTCAAGGGCCTTTGCACGCATGTTGGGTGTCTCCGATACCGCTGTTGGACGTTGGCTGAAAGGTGGCGATGTAACTCTGTCCAACTTAAACAACATTTCTGAAAAATGCGGGGTTGAAGTCAAGTGGCTGGCCACGGGTGAGGGACCCAAGTTTTCCGGAGCGGATGTTTTTGGCGCATTCTCCCTAATTCCGCGTTACGATGTAAGGGCCAGTGCCGGTTTTGGAGAAGATGTTACAGAAGAAGATATAGTAGAGGAAGTGCCCTTTAACACTTCGTGGCTTCATGGTCGTTATTTACAGCCAAACAAGTTAGCCATGATTCAAGTTTCAGGTGATTCCATGGAGCCTACGCTTGAAAACAGGGATTTCATTTTATTTGACAAGAGCGATCAAAATTTGCGAGATGGCATGCTGTATGTTCTCAATTTGAACGGAACTCTTCTGGTCAAGCGCTTGCTCACCATGTTCGACGGTTCAGTGGTGATACGAAGTGATAACAGTGCGTATGCCGATCAACAGGTAACCCCTGAACATGCCAGCAGACTCGCCGTCTTGGGCAGAGTGGTTTGGTTTTCCAGAAACATGTAAAGAGTGCACTGCTCCTATTGGCACAGAAAGCGGTGTGCTCCGGATACGGTCAGAAAAAGGCTATGCCATCAAGGTGTGCTGTAAATCGACATGGGTACCGCAATTGAAATTTACAAGACCCATGCCGATGATTTCGCTCTTAGAATGTACCTTGAGAATGCCTGCGTTCCATGACGCGGCAGCTCATTGATTGAAGATATCTTTCAAATTACTCATTCCATTTGGCTGTTGATTTTCCGATTGAACGTAGGTATCAGGGATCACGAACTGGCTTGGTTCTATTGTTTCCTGTTTTAACTGGGTTACAGCCATAACGGTTGTCGTTGTGGTCTTGTCTTTTACCTTGGTTTTTTTCTTATTCCAGGTAGTGGTTTGGTTGGTTTGTATCAATTTCAGTGGATAGCCTTCCACTTGCTCCGTAGCAGCTCGAATGATGCGATCCAGTTCTTCGTTTCCCGTGGGGGCAGGATCCTTTCTGAGCCATGCGGAAAAGGCTGTGTCTGTGAATTGTTTGGTTGTCCAAGACTCTTCTGTTGTTTTGACATCTAAAACCCGTTTGATACCAAGGACTTTCATTTTCATTTCGTAACTTGTAACAGATTTCCGATAGTCGGTTGGCAAACCTTGAATCGCTTTACCTTTTTTCTCTTCCAGAATGGTTATTTCGGGCTCGGAAAACTCCATTTTCACAACCCCTTGTACCATGTTCATCATCGTACCCGCCGTTTTTAACATCTGACTGATATGGAACAGGCTGTAGGTTTTGTTGACAGGATCGACGAGGTAAATTGTTTGACCGCCATCATTGGTCAGCAGGTAGTTTCCTGTAGCAGCTATTGGAGAGTCGGTTGATTCCTGAAAGATAAATTTCCCGTTTGTTCCATCGACCATGCTCTTGACAATCGTTTTTTGGGTGACTTGACCCTTGTCGTCAGATGTTCTTGTTTCTGTTAAGAATGTCCAGCCTGCCAATACCGGGGTACAAAATATCATAAACAGCACTAAATGTTTTCTCATGCTCAACTCCTTTTGTTTTGTTTCAAACAGGTCACAGTTTTCTACTCCGTTTCATCCATGTACAAAGTGCGTATTCTAGCAGGTAACACGCGATTTGTAACTGGTTTTGATCGCAGATAAGGACACACTTTCCCTTCGATTTTACGGTTTGATTGCCATGGCGTCGGGATGTATGCAATCGAGTTTTTCCAAAACTGCAGTTCAAGTTAAGGGTCACGTTGACTTAGGAAAAATGCCATAGAAAAGATTCGTCTTTCACAATTGAAAAGACGGTTTTCATTCACAGTTCCCCGGTCTGATTGGTCTTTGAAGTCAGTGTGGTTATTTTAATATGGCCTTCGCGATCAATTTGCAAAAGATAAATGCCCCTTCTCACAATATGAGTCAGGTTGGTTGGCAGTTGATATTCTTTGAACTGATTCTGTTTGTAATCATATTCTGCTATGAGATTAGCCTGCTTAAAACTGACCAGACATCTGGATTCATCCAATTTAATGAGATGATCCGGGCGGTAGGAGTAGAGTTTCCTGTTGTATTCAAGGCCCAAGCGGGAGAACACTCTGAGAACACGATCTTCTGAAAGCACAATCAGTGCCTTGTCTTTTCCATTTTCCAGCCATAGAGGTTTTTGGTTTATATCCAGCGATAATTGCCTTTCCCACATCTTTCTGGGTGTATAAACCTGTAGGTTTTTGTCGCTCAACAGGATAGCTCGGTAACCGTAATCCTCTGAGACGTAGGTTATTTTTTTTTCTTTTAGGAAGTCATACGATGCTTCCTGAAAGGGGTACCAGATTTTGGAGTTACCCTTTGTATCACAAATAAAGACACGTTTAGCTGAGTGGTTGATGGAGTAGATGTCTTCGAATGAAAAGCTGAATGCAACCAGCGTTTGTTGCGCGTCGTCCTTTTTGTCTTGAATTGAATAAATAGAAACAGCATTCCTGTTCACTAATCCCAGGCAATTTCCCATAGGGAAAGGCTCTTTAATAATCGGTTCCAGCTTCTTTTCAAACTGGATGTGACCTTCACTCGAGTAAACAGTTAAAGCGGAGGTACGAACCACCCAAATATGATTGTCGTTGTCGATCCAGATATAATTGATTTGCTCCCCCACGTTTATTTCTTGTAAATGGGCACCTGCGCTGTTGTATGTATACAGCGTGCCACTGGAGGTCAGGGCCACAAGACCCGAAGGGGAAAGGGCGGCTTTCTGTACAACAAAGGGCACCTGCCATTGATTCTGGGCAGCTGGGGTTTGAAAAATGAGAAGAAAGAAGAGGTGAAGCATCGTGACCCATCTGGTGTCAAAGTACGAACGAACTCCGTTCAAAGCCCATTGTAACTCATCTAAAAGTAAATACCTAGTTTGTATCAGGAACCGAAAAAGGCCACTCTGCGAGAGCGGAATAGCTTTGTCTTTTCGTATGTCACAAAGGAGAAGAGACTTTTTCATGAGGGCCCTGCCTTCTTCGCCATAAAGAGTGATAAAATGAAATTGTAACTTGGGCTCTGAAAGCACATGGTTTGGATACATGGCTGTTGTTTAAAGAATAAGGGAGATAGAGCAGATGACAAGAACGGTTGATCTTTTGTGGGATGTAGAGGAAGAACAGCCCGAGCATTTATTGAGTGCGGTCTTTCTTGAAGCTCTTGAGAGTGAGTTAAACCTGGTTGACTGGGAAGTGGCAGTTCGGGTGGTTTCGGATGGGGAAATGCGAAGAATCAACAAATCGTTTCGCTCCATTGATCGCATCACCGATGTTCTTTCTTTCCCTGCCGTGCTCTACAATAGCGCGGTGTGTGAGAGACGGCATCTGGGTGACTTACTAATTTGCTGGGCACAGACGCTGCGCCAGGCGGATAAAATTGGACAAGCTGCTGCGGTGGAATTCAGGTTTCTCTTCCTGCACGGTCTTTTGCACCTGCTCGGCTATGATCACGAAAACGACCGTGGCGAAATGATGAAAGTTCAGGCAGAGATTAAAAAGAAGCTGAAAAGATTTTTTATGTAAATTGTTGTCAGCCATATGAACTTGTTCGGGTGGAGTTGGCGCAAAGTGGTCATAGTGCAAAAGTGCTTGTTCAGCATCGTCCCTGTCGAGACCGGAAGTCGATGAACGGCCTCCATCTCAAACTAAGTGTGCCATAGTGAGTACACTCATCGCTCTTGCAACCGGATCACACCCGCTAAAAAGTTCTTTTCCGGATCTGGATCACAAAACGGTTGACTTTTTTACAGAAAACTTACTGAAACGGCAACTTTTTGGGTTGGCATCATTCAAGTCGTGTGTGACAATCATGTTTGAAAAGATATTGCCTTGATGTTAGTCGGTCAGGGCATATATCCTAATATAATAAGGCTGGTTGCGGGTTTTCTTTTCAGGTTGAAAGTGATTATCCCGAATAACGTTTATTGACATTCTGAAGTTTTGAATTTCAGATCTATTTCCTGCACTTTTTTTGGGGGTTATATGCGTATTCTAGACCAACTAATCGTACATTCCCTGCCTTTGGTTCCCAAAGCAATTGTTGAGAAGTTATCCAAACCATATATTGCCGGAGCTGAACTGGATGCAGCGATTAAGTGCACCAGAAAGCTGAATCAGAAAGGCTATCGCGTATCGATAGATGTATTGGGTGAGTTTGTTGAATCCATAGAACAGGTCACAGAGTCAGTGAATGCGTATTTAACACTTCTTGAAGCCATAACTGCGGAACAACTCGATGCCGGTATATCCATCAAGCCAACCAGTTTTGGTTTGCTGCTGGACGAGACTCACTGTTTGAATGTTTTGTCGAAAATAATGGATAAGGCTCAGCAACAAGGTACGTTTCTTCGAATCGACATGGAGGACTCTCCCTGTACCGATAAGACAATCCAGCTATATCAGACTTTGCGTGAAAAGTACGGGAAGCAGGTGGGCGTTGTTTTGCAAGCCTACATGAGAAGGACTTTAAATGACATTCAAACCATAACAAAAGGTGGGCCTTCTAACTTCAGGATTTGTAAAGGCATTTACGTGGAACCCAAAGAAGTAGCCTTTAAAGGGTATCAGGAAGTGCGGGATAATTACGTTGCCGCTCTGGATAGCATGTTCAAGGCGGGAGCCTATGTGGGAATCGCTACGCATGATGACTACCTTGTTGAGCAGGCTTACAAACTGATAGAGAAATACGGTTTGAACAAGGATCAGTACGAATTCCAAATGCTGCTGGGTGTCCGTGAAAGACTAAGGGACAGTATTCGGGCCAAGGGTCACAATGTAAGAATTTACGTTCCATTTGGAAAAGACTGGTACGGCTATTCCATCAGGCGTTTGAAGGAGAATCCGGCATTGGCAGGCATGTTCTTCAAGGCCATGTTTATCAAGCGTTAACTGGGAACGGCTCTTAAACGGCGTTCTACTGGATTTTTATGGGCTCTCCATGAAAAACTCCGTGCTGGGAGAAAAAAGACATCAACTGATCTTTCTTTTTAAACTGCTCCATGACCCAATTGCTGATTTCCGCGGGATCAGTGGGAATATCCACAATGGCTGTTCGACTGATGTGAATGTGAAGGGAGGGCACGAAGCCACTTATTATCTGCCATAAGGTTGGTACGCCATCTGGGTAGCCAATTGTCAAATCGTAAATAGCGCTTACACAATCCCTGAGTCCTTGAACCGTGGCGACAAACCCTTTTGTTCTGGGTAAAAGAACGTGTTCAGGCATCCAATGTCCCGCTTTGGCGGCAAACTTTCTACTGGAAATGAGTTTTTTGGCCGTGAAACGCGTTCCTTCCAAATAGGAAACAAGCCAGATAGGAACCTTGTAACGGCTGATATTGCGAAAAGTCTGTGAAATGGACTCCCGATCTGCGGACCAGGTTCGCTTCACAAAGAGACAATCCAGAAAAAGCATGCCCCAACCAACTCCCGGCACGTATTTTATGATGTCTTTTACAAAAAATTTTAGATCGCCAATTCGCTGTTTTCTTCGGGCCAGGGTCATTACAGTGGGGATATCCGCCATGCACTGGTGGTTTGAAATCAGAATGACATGTTCTTTTTCAGGGACATCCTGCCCCCAGAAAGTGACTTTGATCTTGTTTTTCTTTTCAACCACCGTGATGAAGAAAGTCCACCAGAAATGCGCCATAGCTTGATTGATGCGCCTGAAAAAACGCTTTGAAAACGGCCAGACCAGAAGACTGAAGGTCTGTAAGGCATTGCAGGTCAATAGAGAAACAATCAGCCAGAAGGACCAGAACAGCCCGCGACAAGTTAACCATATCTGCTTCCATTTCGGGTATGGAATACTGAGTGGTTTCCTGTCTGAGAACGGTTTTGGTTTTTTTTCTTTTTGGGGCACAGTCATGTGTTTATCTCCACAGATTTAATACTTCTCAAGGCTATTGATCCTGAAACACAGGTTTCTGCGTTATTCGTGTTCACCTTCTTGCGCTGACATATGTTACCTGCCAGGACAAGCGGACTCATTCCAAACAGTTTCAGTTGAGGCATGGATTCACAGCCTGCAACTAAAAGTGAAACGGCTCTAATCATAGCATAAGAGTGTTTTAGGAGAACAACGGACTTTGAGTGTTTTCCAGTGATCACTGATATTGCTTTTACAGGTTACGATTGACGGAAGAATGGCCTTTTAATACGACTGTTCTTTTGTGTTTGATGTGCTGTTGCACTGAGACAGTTGACCGGGTTTGTTCAACTTCTGCGGCCGCTTGTATTCCTGTTTAAATGGGAATGGATGGGTATTTCTCCTTGACGGAGAATCGATAAAAAAGGAATATAGACTTGCGGTAACATTCAATAAAAACAAGAGCGGTACAAATAAGAGGTATATTTTGAAGAATGAAGAGAGCGTGATTCAAATTGCAAAGACATTAAGGCAATCTAAAAGAGTTCTGTTTATAACAGGAGCAGGCATTTCAGCCGAGTCCGGGATTCCCACTTACAGAGGCGTGGGCGGTTTGTATGAACACGGTAAAACAGAGGAGGGGTTGTCCATTGAAACTATCCTTTCGGGTCATGTGTTCCAAAGTAAACCGAAACTGACTTGGAAATACCTGTTCCAAATTGAAAAAGCCTGTCGCGGGGCAAAACCCAATCGAGCTCATGAATTGATCGCAGAATGGCAGGATCGATATCAAATATGGGTTCTGACCCAGAATGTAGATGGCCTCCATCGGAAAGCCGGCAGCAGGAATATCATTGAAATTCACGGTTCTTTTCATACCCTGCTTTGCACAGACTGTGACTGGCGAAGAGAGGTATCTGACTACCGAACATATTCCGACTTGCCTCTATGTCCGGCATGTGGTCACGTTATTCGGCCAGATATCGTGCTCTTTGGTGAAATGCTCGCTCTTAACAATCTCTCCATGCTTCAGCAACAGTTGAGTTTAGGTTTTGACATGGTCTTTTCCATTGGAACTTCCAGTTTATTTCCCTATATCACACAACCCGTTCAATTGGCCAGACAGCAAGGGATTCCCACTGTTGAAATCAACCCCCGGGAAACGGATCTGTCTCGGGTCTTTACCCATAAGTTGAGATGCTCCGCTGTGGAGGCTTTGACCGACATTCACAAAAAACTCTAAGCTGCTGAAATCACAAGTCCTTGTGCATTTATAGCAAGAGAAGGCTTTCTCGACTCTGCAAATGGTTTTTCCCTTGTCTGATCCACGGTTTAAAGCGTGAATGGCAGGGTGCCGCGAAGAACTCAAACGTGTCTTTGTATTAAGTTTTTAAGCTTAATACTTTAGATTAGAGCTACATAATGAGTGAAAAATAGTGGATAATGTGCTTTGACAAATTATAGATCACTTACTATGGAGCGTAAAACAATGAAGAATTACCTGAAAAAGCACCCCGATAAAAATGGCTATTTTGGCAAGTACGGCGGTGCTTTTCTGCCACCTGAACTAGTTGAACAATTTAAAAAGATTGAAGAAGCGTACATGACCATTAGCAAGTCGCACAACTTCATCTCTGAGCTGAGAAATATCCGAAAGCATTATCAGGGTCGTCCAACTCCCATTTACTTCGCACAGAGATTGTCCGAACAAACAGGAACCAGTCGCATTTACTTTAAAAGAGAAGACCTGAATCACATGGGAGCTCATAAGCTGAATCACACCATGGGTGAGGCCCTTTTGGCCAAGTACATGGGAAAAAAGAAGTTAATTGCAGAGACCGGTGCGGGGCAGCACGGCGTTGCGGTGGCTACGGCAGCGGCTCACTTTGGTTTAGAGGCCGAAATTCACATGGGCGAAGTAGACATTGCCAAGGAACACCCCAATGTGGTCAGGATGAAATTGCTCGGAGCCAAGGTCGTTCCCGTCACTTTTGGAGCCAGGACGCTCAAGGAGGCGGTTGATTCGGCTTTTCAAGCTTATTTAAAGAACCCCGAAGAGATGCTCTTTGCCATTGGCTCGGTTGTCGGGCCTCATCCTTTTCCCATGCTGGTTCGCGATTTCCAACACGTGGTCGGCGTGGAAGCACGCGAACAGTTCCTGGAAATGACAGGTGAACTTCCCGACAATCTGGTGGCGTGTGTCGGTGGCGGCAGTAACGCCATGGGGCTTTTTTCCGGTTTCCTGGAAGACGACTGCAAAATTTTCGGTGTGGAGCCATCCGGGCGTTCGCTCAAGCCCGGTGACCACGCCGCGACGATGACCGTTGGTAAAGAGGGAATTATTCACGGTTTCAACACGTACCTCATTCAAGATGAGAAGGGAGAACCCGCGGACGTTTATTCCGTTGCCAGCGGGCTCGACTATCCGGGAGTGGGTCCGGAACACGCTTTCCTGAAAGATCAGGGTCGGGTCACTTATGTTACCGCTTCCGATCAGGAATGCCTGAACGCATTTTATACCATGAGTCGGGTTGAAGGCATTATTCCCGCTCTGGAAACAGCCCATGCGATTGCCTATGCCGTTAAACTGGCAAAAGAAACCAAGTACGAATCCATCCTGGTGAATTTAAGCGGTCGGGGTGACAAGGATATCGACTTTGTGGTCGATCAATACGGTTATGGAGACGATCTGTAAGTTCTTTTATATCGCCGTTGAGACGATAAAAGTGTGCCTGAGCCCGAAAAAGGCAATGGTATCATAGCGGTTCAACGGCGTCTTTGCCGCGCTTTCCTTGTATTCACAGCATTCCTCTGAAAAGGCAATGACTGTGGTACGTATCCCGAGAGCAGCCACCCGCCAGTCTGGGTGTTTTAGGCAAACATAAGCGCACCCATCACGCTTCCTTTGTGATGGTTCTTGTGGACGGTTCGGGTTCAAATAGTCTCCCTTTTGCGAGAAAATATGGAATATGCGATTAGGTATTGAGTCAATCTCCAAACTGGTTTATGGTTTGGACACCGGGTGTATGCGCTATTTCAACAACTCAATGCATCACCACGTCAAAACCCCCAAACGGAGCGTTCCTCAATGAAGCCAATCAGCCTCTTAACAATTTGTTTGTTTTTCTCTTTCCATTCACCTGTTGTCCTTGCAAAAAAGAAGTCCGATCTTGCGGAGCCTTCCGTTTTCAAGGATGTGTCTCTCAGCGGACTCAAGTTTCGATCAATTGGCCCTGCTGTAACAGGTGGTCGCATTGCGGCAATTGCCGTCAATCCCAACGATTCAAGCACGTATTACATAGGTTCCGGGCACGGAAATCTGTGGAAAACAGTCAACAGCGGAACCACGTTTTCGCCTGTCTTTGACAATCAGAAAGCCTACGCCATTGGAGCTATTGCCATTGACCCTTCCAATCCCAATGTCGTCTGGGTTGGAACAGGAGAAAATAACTGCCAAAACAACGTGGGCTACGGTGACGGTGTTTACCGCAGCCAGGACGGCGGCAAGACCTGGAAGAACATGGGGCTGAAGGAGTCCGAGCACATTGGCGGCATTGTCATTCATCCGCAAAATTCCAATGTCGTTTTTGTGGCGGCCTATGGCTCGCAGAGAGCATCGGGCGGTGAACGCGGGATTTACAAAACAATTGATGGCGGTAAGACCTGGAAACGCGTCCTGCATGTCAGCGACCACACGGGTTTCTTCCAAATTCACATGGACCCTAGAAATCCGGATATTTTGTACGGATCGGCCAATCAGCGCATGCGAAAACACTACACCAACATCTGGGGCGGTCCGGAGAGCGGTATCTATCGCACCACGGACGGCGGCGCCAACTGGGAAAAACTGAAGAACGGCTTACCTGAAGGTGATATGGGCCGAATCGGGATGGCGATTTCACCCGCTAACCCGGACATTGTCTATGCCATTATCCACGCATCGTCCAAGAGCAAGGGCTTTTACAAAAGTACCGACAGGGGCATGAGCTGGACGAAGCAGTCCGATTATATTTCATCTTATCCTTTTTACTTTCAGCAAATTGTAGCGGATCCCATTAATCCCGACCGCGTTTACAGCATGGACGTCTTCATGCAGGTCACAGAAGACGGCGGTAAGACCTGGAAGCGCGCGGGCAGTAAGCACAAACACGTGGATGATCACTGTATGTGGATCGATCCCGCTAACAACAATCACCTGATCGCAGGGTGTGATGGCGGCTTGTATGAATCTTATGATCGCGCCAAAAACTGGATTTTCAAATCCAACATTCCCATCACCGAAATCTACAAAGTCACCACCGATAATGCCAAACCCTTTTACCATGTTTACATTGGAACACAGGACAATAACAGCTTGACGGGGCCATCGCGAACGCTGAACTCCAGTGGCATTACCAATCAGGATTGGATTTTTACCAATTCCGGAGATGGATTTGAGACCCAGGTGGACTGGAAGGATCCCAACATCATCTACGCTCAATCTCAATTTGGCGGGCTGGCTCGATACGATAAGCGCAGCGGAGAAAATCTCTTCATTAAACCCCAGGATTTTGCCGATTCGGCCTATCGCTTTGATTGGGATGCCGCTCTTTTAATTTCCCGTCACGATCACAAAACGCTTTACTTTGGCGGTAACAAAGTTCTCAAAACAACTGACCGGGGATCCACCTGGCAGGAAATAAGCCCCGATCTTACCCGCGGCGTACCTTTGGAATTAGAAGCGCTGATGGGGCAGAGCTGGAGTATCGATCAACTGGTCAGCAAGGGTTCCACCGCCAACGTGGTTACCATCGCGGAATCACCCATCAATGCAAACAGACTCTTTGCCGGTTCAGGAGACGGACTCATTCACTACACAACTGATGGCGGTCAGACATGGCAGAAGTCGTCTGTGCCAGGACTGCCGGAATACGCCAGAGTGCATCATATTATCGCTTCCAATTTCGATGAAAACACAGCCTATGCCGCTTGTCACGATATGAACGGCGGTGATTACCGGCCCTATCTCTATAAAACCACCGATGGCGGTCAATCATGGGTCAAAATGAATGGCAATTTGCCAAAGAGGGGCAGCACTTACACCATCGCTGAAGATCATGTGAACAGAAATCTGCTCTTCGTCGGCACCCAGTTTGGTGTTTTCTTCACTGTCGATGGGGGCGGGGATTGGATACAGCTGAAAAGCGGCATCCCCGCACACTGTGTGATGGATATCGATATTCAAAGGGAAGAAAATGACCTGGTGGTCTCTACCTTTGGCAGGGGCGTGTATATTCTCGACGATTACACGCCATTGCGTTTCTTGAACAAAGAGTTGATCGATAAGGAAGCCGCTCTTTTCCCAGTCAAAACGGCGAAGATGTACGTTGAAGCCAATTCACTGGGTTACAGAGGTGTGGGCTCCATGGGAGCGGGCTTCTTTTCAGCGCCCAACCCGAAAGTGGGCACCGTTTTCACCTACTACCTCAAGGATGCTTTCAAAACCCTGAAAGAACAGCGCAGAGAAAAGGAAAAAGAACTACAAAAAGAAGGTAAGTCGGTTAAACATCCGAGCTATGAAACCCTGTTGGCTGAAGAGCAGGAACCCGCATCCTACTTGCTTTTTACAATTTCCGACGAGAAAGGCCAGGTCGTCAGGAAACTGAAACAAAGTGCAAAGAAAGGGGTTAATCGACTTGTCTGGGATTTCAGAACCGATCCCGCCTCTCCGGTTTCACTGAAAGCACCCGATACTTCGATTCCCTGGAATGAGCCCGACCAAGGCTACATGGTTGTACCCGGAACTTATACGGTTTCACTTTCCAAATTTGAACACGGTGTTTTTGTGGATTTAGTCTCTCCGGTTTCCTTCCAATGTGAGCCGCTCAATGTTTCGACACTTCCGGCCAAAGACAAGGCCGCCCTGGACGCATTCAACCAAAAAGTTGCCGAGCTTGCCAGAGTGGTACAAGGCGCGGACAGTTTCAGAGCAAGCCTGGAGGAAAAGATGGCTTATCTGAAAAAAGCCTCGCTCACCACACCCGGGATTGCCAATCAGATCATGACAGACATATCAGCTGTAGAAGCCGATCTGAAACAATTGAACAGAGACATCAACGGTGATGTCCTTCGCGTTAGGTTCGAAGGTGCAAGCCCCACTTCTGTCAGTGAGCGAATGGCCTTGATAACCTGGACACTTTGGAATACAACCGCTGCTCCAACAACCACTTTCATCAAGTCTTATGATGTTGCGGCCAGTCAAGTTCAGGAAATCCTCATTTCTTTGAAAACCATTGAAGCAAGAGTTCTTCAGATAGAGGAGAAACTCGAAAAAGCAGGAGCACCATACACGCCTGACCGCTTCCCGAGTTGGAAACAATGAGGAGATAGTCAGGCTTTTCAAATCACCCAGCAGCCCTTGCCTTGTTGTTTCTCAATAAGGCAAGGGCTTGTGTGTTTCAACAGGAAGAGCGGGTTTTATAAACGGTTAAAAAGCTTCTCTGTCAACTTGCCTGCCTTTGAACGGATCTTCCGGAAAATTGTTATGAAAAATAAGAAATAATTGGCCTAAAATCAATTATTTACGGATTTTATTCAGCTTTTTCTTAGTGTGTACATTG